>Ga0081539_10000089_pt1 | contig 212146 bp, 174 predicted proteins | sample TabmetS4T2R2_FD_71023 | JGI IMG/M metagenome (GOLD analysis project Ga0081539, IMG submission 71023) | Tabebuia heterophylla rhizosphere microbial communities from the University of Puerto Rico - S4T2R2 | ecosystem: Host-associated > Plants > Roots > Rhizosphere ... | reverse complement strand
CCACCCACCACCCACCACCCAGTCAGGCGGCCGTATAATCGCGCTGCCTCCTTCATGACACGTTCTGTCGTCCCAAGCCGGCTTGACGGCCCGGAACGCTTGCATTCGAGTCGAGTGTCGCTCCGTCAAGACGGCGGCCCCGCGAAGCGGGGCAAGAGAGAGCGCGACCGAGCGAGGTCTCAGGCCAGGCTCGCGAGGATGGTCAGGGGCACGGTGTTGGCAGTGAGCATGGCCATGGCTGGACCCGCTGCGCTCGTTCGCGCGCAACAGCCGGCGTCTGTCCCGACGGCCCAAAGCACCGAAGGGCCGAATGTGATCATCAAGTCGGAGCATCGCCGCCTGCCGTTCACGCGGGACATCCAGCGCATCGCGGTCGGCGATACCGACATCCTTTCCGCCGAGCTCATTACCAGTCGCGAAGTGCTGGTCCTCGGCCGCGAGATTGGTCGCACCACGCTGATCGTCTGGTTCGCGAACGGCACGTCGCAGGAGTACCGGTTCTCCGTCGAGCGCGATCTGTCGGTGCTCCAACGTGCGCTCAGACGCGTGCACCCGTCGATCGAGGTCGAGAGTGCGCCCGATCGCGATGCGCTGGTGCTCACCGGCACGGTGCCGGATCTGAACGTGTCGCTCGCGGCCGAAGCGATCGCCCGAAATTATCTCGACGCTGGTCGTGCGGGCGGGGCGGCGCAGGCCCTCGTCGCGTCGCCGCGTCCGCCTGATGCCGCCGCAGCACCGGGCGCACAGCCGGCTGCACCAGCGGCTCCGCAGGCCACTGTGGCGTCGGCGAGCGCGCAGCCGCAAGGGGGACTCCAGTCCAACGGCGCGGTCATCAATCTGATTCAGCTCGACACGCTCCCGCTGATGCCGGAACAGAAGATCCGCGACGCCATCGAGTCGATCGGCGGGCGGGATGTGACGGTGCGGCGAATCCTTCACGGCAACGTGCGCGACGATGCGAGGGACACGCTCGTCCTGGAAGGGCACGTGGCGAATCAGATCGCGCTCGTGCGCGTGCTCACGCTCGCGGCGCAGCTGTTCACCGGGCAGGCGATCTCCCAGTCGGACATTCGCGTCGTGGCCGACGAAGCAGGCGCGCTGGCCGATCAGACGCAGGCGCAGGGTCAGTCGCAGCAGTCGCAACAACTCGGCGGCGGTGCCACGGCATCGCTCTTCGGTGGCTCGCGAGGCAACCGCCTGACGAACCAGATTCGCACGAATCTGGGTCGCGCCAAGGCGATCGAAGCGGCCGGTGGTCAAATCATTTCGTTCATCGAGGTCATCGATCTGCCACAGGTGCGCGTCGACATCCGCCTGGTCGAAGTGAATCGCACGAAGCTGCGCTCGTGGAATCCGAACACGGCGCTGCTGACGTCGGACTTCCGGCAGCCGTCGCTGAATCCTGCGCAGTCGGCAGTCATCGTCCAGGGCGATCAGGCGGCTCGCCCGGGAAGCGCAGGCGCGGCCATTCAAAACGTGCTCTCGTTTCTGAACGGCGGATTGCTCAATGAGCTGCAGTACTCCGGCGGCCACCTCGCGATCGATAGCGCGCTGTCGATGCTCGAGCGCGAGGGGATCGCGCAAAGCCTGTCGTCGCCGTCGCTGACGGTGTTGTCCGGCGAGCTGGCGCAGGTCCAGATTGGCGGGGAAGTGCCGGTGCCGACGGCGTTCGCGCCCGCATTCGGCGCCGTCAGCGCCACGACGCCGGGCGCCGGGAACGCGACGCCGGGGGTCTTCAGTTCGGTAGAATTCGTTCCATTTGGGGTCCAACTGCAGATTCGCCCGCTGGTCGGCGACGACGACACCATCACGCTCGACGTGCAGCCGCTGGTCGTGACGCCCGATGCCGTGCTGACGGATACTATCCGGCAGACGACGGGCACGGCCGTGGCGACCACCGCGTTTCAGACGCGGGCGCTGCGCACGAGCTCGAGGCTGCAGGACGGACAGGCGCTGCTCATCGGGGGCCTGTTGTCGAACAACACGTCCACGAATCAGGCGTCGACACCGGGCGTGCGATCGGTGCCGATCCTGGGGCGGATGTTCCAGAGCTTCAACCGCAACGATCAGGACACCGAACTGATCGTGGTGGTGAACCCGGTGGTGCTTCGCGCTCCCGTTCCCGATGTGGCGTTGTGGGCGTTCCCGGCGCGTGACGAGTTGCTGCGCCCGTTGGCGTCGAAAGCGACGACGGCGAAACCGTAAGTCATATAGAGGAGAGTGTGATGTCGAGATTCCTGCGACGAGTTCTGGGAGAGCAGGCCGGTGCGGCGATGGCGGAATACGCGCTCATCATCGCCGGTGTCGCGCTCATCGGCGCCGCCGCCGTGGCGGTCTTCGGCCACAAGGTCACCGACATGCTGGCGACGTCCGCCGCCGTGATGCCCGGTGCGCATGCCGACGACAACGCGCCGATCGTCAGCGGCAAGACGATCGAGACGTCGACCAACACGCCCGGCTTCGACTCCGGCAACTCGGCAACCGGCATCGGCCTCGACGTCAACGCCATCACGCAGTCGAACGGACAGCAGCGGCTCGGCGACGGAGTTGGCGGCGACGGTCAGCTCTCTTCTCTGGTGCTGGAAACGAAGAATAAATGAGCGCACGGGGACAGCGAGGAGCCGCGCTCGTCGAGTTCGCCCTCGTATCCCTGGTGCTCTATCTGCTCCTCGCAGGCACCATCGACTTCGGGCGGCTGCTCTTCGACGCGAACGCCGTGCAGGAGGCCGCGCGCGTGGCCGCCCGGGAAATGGCGCTCGCACCCCTGCGCGCCAACGCCACGTTCGAATACGCCCTCACCTGCGATGCCGAGGGCGATCCCAACTGCCTCGTCGATCTCAGGCGTCGCGTCTTCGATCCCGCGTGCCTCGTCGTCGATCTCGACGATCCCGCCGTGTCCACCGACCTCGAAGGGTTCTTCGCGGCCATGCCGGTCGTCAATCGATCGCTCCGGCAGTTGATGATCTCCGACCCGTCGCGGCCGACGATCCTGCGTTACGCGGGCGCGCTGGTTGGCGATACCACCGGTGCCGCGTGCAGCGCGGTCGGACCGAACGGCCAGGCCGGACCCACCGGACTGACGGTCGCCATTCCACTGGTCGAATCACGTGACGGGAACGGATTCGAGACGATCAGGTGGGTGCCGGTGATGGAGGAGATCCGCGCCACCGAGGACGCGGCCTGTCCGGCGCGAGGACCGTTCAGTCTGGTCTACGTGCCGACCGCCGACGACTGCGGGCCGCTGACGACCGACCCGATCGTCGATCGCGGCTTGGCCGCCGTGCGCATCAACTATCCCTATCAGGCCGCCACGCTCAGCGGCTTTCGCTCCGCGCCGACCGCCGTCGATCCGATCCCACCGAATGTCGGCAACTTCATCGTCGCCGAGGACGGCAGCGTGTCGCAGATCGGCGACACGCCGGGCACGCCGGTCGACGATGGCGCGCTCACTGGTGCGTATGCGGGTGCATACGGACTGGGACGACAGTTCGCGCTCGCCGGGAGAACGGTGCGGCCGTTCAGGAAATTGATCTCAGCGCAGGCGGTCTATCGCCGCGAGGTAGTGGAATGAGTCCGGTTGCCCCTCGTCGTCCTGGTGCTCCGTCGACGTTTTCGATGCCGGTGATCGCGCTCATCGCCGTGTCGGCACTCGTCGTCGTCTTCGGCGCGCTGATGGCGCTGGGCGTGATCGATTTCTCGAGATTTCGATCGCGCGAGCCGTCCACAGCTGGACTCATTGCGGTGCCCACCGCGGCGACGACCATCCCCGCGTATACGCGCGTACAGCGCGATCATCTATGGGACCGGACGCGCGGTCGTATCGCCGTCATCTATCTTCCGCCGCGAGCGGTGACGCCCGAGATGCTGACCAACATCGGTCAGGTGATCGGCCGCGTCCTCGATCACGACAAGGCACCCGGGTACGTGTTCACCGAGTCGGACTTCCTGCCGCCCGGCACGCGCGAGGGAATCGTCGGCGGCATTCCCGCCGGTAAGCGCGCGGTCCGCATCGCGGCCGACAAGGTCGATGGCCTGTTTGGTCTGCACCCTGGCGATCGGTTCGACGTGCTGGCCACGCTTCCGATTGACGCCAACAGCGGCGGACGATCGCTCAACGTCGGCGGTCCGTACGGTCAGGAGCTCGCGCTCCAGGCGCAGTTGTCCAACTGGAGCAAGCAGGCAACCGTCCGCGTGATCGTCCAGAACGCGACGATCGTCGAGCCGATCAAGACGCGCGGCGTCCCGATTTATCAGACGTCGCTGACCGAAGGCGCCGCGTTGCGAACGCGGCCGGTCCAGGAAGCGGTGATTGCCGTCGATCCCGACGAGGTCGCGCCGCTGACGGAGGCGCTGGCGGTGGATGCGACGCTCACGACCGTTCCGCGATCGGGTCGACCGGACGATCCGCCCAACAGCAAGACTCCGGACTCCCGGCCGTTCAGCCCGTTCACGGCGCCGGGCACCGCCACTGGCAGCCAGGGGTTCGACGGCACGCGTGATTCGGCGTCGTTCACGATGGTGGAAACGATCATGGGACAGCGCCGATCGCTGAGCGCGGTTCCGAGGCGTTGACGTGCTGGCGCAAGTCGCGCTGATGATCTTCGCGTGCTGCGCGGTGCTCTCGCTGATCATCGACGTCGGCTTCATGCGCGTCACGCAGGCGCAGATGCAGAACGGAGCCGACAGCGCCGCCATCGAGGGCCTGCGCAAGCGCGACGTCGGCATCCGCAACCCGGTCACCGGTGTCACCATCAACGATCCATTTGCCAGCGACTGTCTGCGTCGCGCCGCCGCCAATCGCATGGTGCGCTGGACGTTCGACGATGACCTCGACGTGACCAACGGCGATCCGGACTATCAGTTCGGCGCCGGTCCGAACATCGAGCTGACCGAGGGATCGACGAACCTGCACGCGCTGCAGACGATCAGCGTGCCTGCGGAACACAGCTACAAACCGAGTCCGCAATTGAATCAGCGCAACCAGGTTCACGGCGACATGGTGAGCGGCCGCTTCTGCTACACCTCCGATCCCGCGCCGTCGGAGGGTGGCGCCTACGAGGTGCAGGACATCGTCTGCACCGAGCCGCAGCGGGGCACCGGTGCGTACGCGAGAAACGATTTCAATCCGAATGCGGCGTCTCCGAGTGGACCGGCGACGCTGGCCGAATGTCCGGACGTCGACGAAGACGCGCCCAATCCGTGGCCGCTGGGCGGTACCGGCACGCTCGATGGCGTGAACGACAGTGCGTTCCTCGTCAGGCTGCGACGGTCGAATGACGCGGCGGAGCCTGGAGTTGCCTCGAGCGGATCGTCGTTGCCGCTGTTGTTCGGCAAGGCGACGACGGTGGCCGGAGATGCTCCTGATGCTGCCTATTCCGTGCGACGCGACGGTCTCACTGTACGAGCGACGGCGATTTCACAGACGCGGCCGGCGTTTCATCTCGGCGTCCCACAAACGAACCCGCCCACGCCTCTGATCGCGCCGCTGATGCTGCAGGACACGTGCATCCAGACGCCGACCGGGGCGGCGGCCACGATCCCTGTACTCGTCATTCCGACCACGGGTCAGATCATTCGTGCCGATCAAGGCGTGCCGATGTGTCCGCCAGGAACCGTGATGGGCCGCTTCGTGACGAACGCCGCCGCCGCGGCCTCGCGGACGGTCGGCCTCCTGCCGCCCGCAGGCGTTGCCGCACCGTGTGCGACGACGACGTCGTTCACCGCACGCTACAGCGCGGTGTTCTCGCAGATGTTGGCGGGGCCGGCCCGGATCATCGGATTCACGAGCGTGGATTTGCTGCGGGTCGGCGCGTGCCCGCCCCCGGCGTTCCCGTTCTACGTCGCCACGATCACGCGTCGCACATCGACGGTTGCGCCGTCGAACGCGACCGCTATCGTGCCGGGCTTGTTGCCGGCCGCGGTACCGCCCGCGTTGATGGCGGAATTGATGGACAAGAATCTCGTGCGCACTGGCGTCAATTACGGCCCGGTGCTGGTCCCCGTTCTCGCACGCTAAACAAAAGGGAGCTGGGTTGCTTCGAGTAACCACGTCAACCTCCGTGGTCGTCCGCGACGCTCGGTGAGCCTCAGAGACACCATGGCATCAGGACCCGTCGACGCCGACAAGAGCCTGAAGGTGCTGATCGTCGGAGCGGACCCGTCGCTCGAAGAAGAGTTCCGCGGCGCGCTGTCGCGTGTGCCCGATCGCCAGGGCGTGGTGTTCTTCACGGATACCTATCGCGAAGCCATGGACGTGGCTTCGCGCCGCCAGCCGAGTCTGATCGTCATCGAGATCGACCGCGAAGTCGGCGAGGTGATCGGACTGGTGAAGGATCTGCAGGAGCAGGTTCCGGATTGCGCGATCGCCGCGGCCTACAAACCAGACACGCTCGAGGCCGGCCAGTCTGAAAGCGCCACCGTCATCGAGCTGCTTCGCGCGCGCGTCCGCGATTTTCTGCGCCGGCCGTTATCGACGACAGAGTTGCGGGCTGCCCTCGATCGTCTGTTCTCACGCGCGTCTGCCGCGCCGGCGGCGGCATACGGACGTGTCGCGGCGTTCCTCAGCAACAAAGGGGGCGTGGGGAAGTCGACGCTGGCCGTGAACGTCGCGTGTGGGCTTGCCCTGCGGCACCCGGATGACGTGCTGCTCATCGACACGTCCCTGCAGGTCGGAACATGCGCGATGCTCCTCGACCTCAAGGCGACGACGAGCATCGTCGACGCAATCCGCGAACGCGATCGGCTGGACAAGACACTGCTGCGTCACCTGACGCTCCGGCATGGCAGCGGTCTGCGTCTGCTTGCCGCGCCGGTCGATGCGCTCGAGAGCACCGAAGTGGACGACGAAGCGGTGGCGCGCGTCATCAACATGGCACGCCGCTCGTTCAAGTACGTCGTCGTCGACACGTTCCCGGTGCTCGACAGCGTGCTGATGACGATCCTCGACGTCGCCGACGTCGCGTTCATCGTCGTGCAGGGCATGGCGCCGGCGGTTGCCGCGATCGCTCGGCTGTTGCCGGTCCTCGAAGGTCTAGGCGTGCCGGCGTCGCGGCAGCGGCTGGTGCTCAACTACAACTACAAGCCGTTTCTCGGCAACCTGCAGCCGGCCGATATCGCCACGCGTCTGCAGCGCACGCTCGATTACGTGCTTCCCTACGAGCGTCGCGTGCTCACGTCGACCAACGCGGGAAGCCCGCAGGTGCTCCACGCGACGCGCTGGGAGCGCTTCGGTCGCACCATCAACTCGATCGTCGCCGATCTCGACGTGATGCCTGCGTCGATGGCACGTGACACGGCGCCGGCGCAACGTGGTGGCGACTGGGCGCTGAACCCTGCGGACCAGAAGGAGATGTCGTGAGCGATCGGCGCGACGACGGCACGCGGCCCGGACAGCCGATCGATCGTCGGCTGTTCTCCCGATCGTCCAACGACGCGGCTGCGCGCCTGCGCAACGTCGCGGCGCGCGCGGGCCGGCTCTCGAACGAGGAGACCGACCTCGCGGCGAAAACCAACAAGCCTGGGCGCGCCGACTACCTTGCGGTGAAGGCCGCGCTGCAGGAACGCCTGCTCGACGAGATCGGCGAGCGAGGATTGCTCGAGAACGACGATGCCGATGTGGCCGCGGCGGTGCAGGACTTTGCCGCGCGCGCGATTGCGTCGGAGGACGTCGCGCTCAACGAAGCCGAGCGCGTCCGTCTCGCCGAGGAGCTGACCGACGAGACGATCGGCATGGGACCGCTGGCGCCGCTGCTTGCCGATCCGGCGATCAGCGACATCCTGGTCAACGGTCCTGACAAGGTCTACGTCGAACGGTTCGGTCGTCTCGAGCGCACCAACATCCGCTTTCGCGACGCGGACCACATCGTGCGCGTCATCGAGCGCATCGCCGCGCGCGTCGGTCGCCGCATCGACACCGCGTCGCCGATGGCCGACTTGCGCCTCCCGGACGGCAGCCGCGTGAATGCGACGCTTCCGCCGGCCACCATCGACGGCCCGACGATCTCGATCCGCCGATTCGGTCGGCGACGGCTCCGTCGCGACGATCTGCTGACCAACGGGACGCTGTCGCCGGCGATCCTGGAGTTTCTCGTCATCGCCGTGCGCGCGCGCAAGAACATCCTCGTCTCGGGCGGAACCGGCGCGGGCAAATCGACGCTGCTCGGCGTGCTCGCCGAAGCGATTCCCGATACCGAGCGCATCGTCACGATCGAGGACACGGCGGAACTGAGCCTGGATCAGGAACACGTCGTGCGGATGGAAACGCGGCCGGTGAATATCGAAGGCCGCGGTCGAATCGCGGCGCGCGATCTGCTCATCAATGCGTTGCGCATGCGCCCCGACCGCATCATCGTCGGCGAGGTGCGCGGCGCAGAGGCGCTGGACATGCTCCAGGCTTTGAACACTGGTCACGATGGCGGCATCGGGACGATTCACGCGAACTCCACGCGCGATGCGCTGTCGCGGCTCGAGACGATGGTGCTGATGGCGGGCATCGAACTGCCCTCGCGTGCCGTGCGCGAGCAGATCGTGTCGGCGATCCACTTGCTCGTGCACGTGCGTCGCTACGAGGACGGCGTTCGCCGGATCGAATCGGTCGCGGAAATCACCGGCCTGGAAGGGTCCACGCCGCAGATGCAGGAGATCTTCGGGTTCCATCGTCGCGGCCGGCAGGGTCGCCGCGTGCTGGGTGAGTTCCTGGCGACGGGCGTCGTCCCGCGGATGGTGGACGAGCTGCGCGAAGAGGGGATCGTGCAGATTCCTCCAGCGCTGTTCCAGCGCACGGCGGAACGGGAGCCATGACACCGGCCATCGTCCTCGTGTTCGCCGGCGCCGCGATGTATTGGTGGTACGGCCATCATGTCCGGCGACTGACCCTACGCCGTCTCGATGGGCTCATCGATACGGTCGAGGATGTTGCTGCCCGCGAGCCTTCGGCGCGACGAACCATTCGCCCGTTTCCCCCACGTCATCGCTACTTGCCTGCGGGCATCGGCGTTGCCTTCGGGTTCGTCTCGTGGCTCCTCGTCGGGTTCCGCCTGGAGATCGCGGTGGCTGTCGGAATCCTCATCGGTGTGGTTGCGAACCTGATCGAGGACTACGTGAGCGGTGAACGGATCGCAGCCATCGAGGCGCAGCTCGCCGCCGCCATCTATCTCATGGTCGGATCGTTGCGCGCCGGCGCCAGCCTGCTCGCCGCGTTCGAATCGGCGCTCGAGGAAATCGGGCCGCCACTGCGGCCGTACTTCCAGGAAGTCGCAGGACGGATTCGACTCGGCGACGATCCGCAATCTGCCGTTGCCGATCTCCAGCAACACGTTCCAGTCGAGACCTTCAGGCTTTTCGCGACGTCGCTCGCCGTGCACTGGGAAGTCGGCGGCAGCCTGGCAACGACGCTCTCGACGGTGGGGCAGACCGTTCGCGATCGGATCGAACTCTCGCGGCGCGTGCGGGCGCAGGGCGTGGAGGCGCATGCGTCGACGGCGGTCGTTCTCGGGATCGCGTACGTCCTCGGGTTTCTGATGTGGCGCACCAATCCCGATCGTCTCGAGGCGTTCGTGAGGTCCGATATTGGCACGTTCGTCGTGGCGGCCGTCATCCTGCTTCAAGCGATCGGATTGATCTGGATGGCGAGAATGAGCCGGAGCACGTTCTAAGTGAAAGCTCGCTTGCTTGAGAAGCGGCGCGGACCTTTACGGTCCGCGCTGGCGGGCCATAAAGGCCCGCCCCGCATCCCTAGCGCCAGCGAACTCTGGATTAGGAGTGTTGAAATTTGGTGAACGTCGTCGCACTCCTCATCGTCATCGTCGTGCTCGTGCTCGGCTTCAGGATGGTCGAGAGCTGGCGCTTCCGACAGCGTGCGCTGCGGCGGCTGTACGCCGGAGACGACGACGGCGCGGTGATCGGTCTCGAGGAGATGCGCGACACGAAACTTTCGAGGTGGCTGGCGCGGGCCGGGTATCGCGATGCCGATGCCTCGACGGCCTTCATCTGGACCACGGTCGCGTTCATCGTCGGTGGCGCCGCGATCGCCCAGGCGTACCGGCTGCTCTTCGCGCAGTCGTTGCTCGACATGGTGGCCAGCGCACCGGGTGGCGCGGGTGATGTGCTCGTCTTCGTGTTGCAGGCCGGACCGCTGATCCTGTTCGGGTTGTGCGCCGTCGTCCCGACGCTTTACGTGCGCGCGGTCCGCCGCGCGCGTGTGCGCGCGATCGAGGAGGACCTGCCGCTGGCGCTGGAGCTGCTGGCAACGATGGCGGAGGCGGGCCTGGGATTCGACGCCGCGCTCGCGCGCATCGTGAAATCGCAGGGCAGCGATCGTCCGCTCGTCACCGAGTTCGTGAACTTCCAGCACGACATGCTCGCGGGAATGTCCCGTACGCAGGCGCTGCGTCAGCTGGCACGTCGAGTCGACGCACCGTCGCTTTCCAGCTTCACGTCGGCGCTGATCCAGGCGGAACAGGTCGGCGCCAGCATGGCCGAAACGCTGCAGCATCAGGCGGTCGATCTACGGCAGCGGCGGCGCGAGAGCGCGCTGCTGCAGGCGCAGGCGCTCCCCGTCAAGCTGGTGTTCCCGCTGGTCGTGTGCTTCCTGCCAGGCATCTTCGCGTCGACCCTGGCCCCGGTGCTCTTTCAGATGGTTGAGGTCGCTAACAGCGTGCTGCGATCGGGGCGCTGAGCCTGGCGGGATTTACGTGACTTCGAATCATCACGGAGCGACGAAACAGCTCGTCATTCTCCGTGGTTCATCACGAGCGCAACGTTTTCGGGAAGGAACCTCGATGATGTTGAATCGGCGACTCTGGGTCGCCTGCACCGTGAGTGTGGCGTCGATGGCATGCGTCAAGACTGGTTCGCCTCTGGCGCACCAGCAGTGCGTCGATCCGGATGCGCGACTCGCCGCCGTGCTGCAACCGCTCGAAAGCGCGCGCGCGACCGGCTGCGTGATTGGCAACGAATGCGATCGCCTGCAGCGCGAGATGGCGCGACTGACGGTGATTTGCGCCGGTCACGCGCCGACCCTGATGGCCAACGCGGTGCTCGCCTACGACGATCACAGACCCGCGGAGTCGCAGCAGTATCTCGACGAGATCCTGGCGCAGCCGCGCAGCTATCCCGATGCCGCGGCGCTCCGGGCACGCATCGCGATCGAGGAAGGCAACCTGCCCTTCGCCCGTCGTCTGCTCGAACAGCACATCAGGCTCGTGCCGGATCACGCCGGACTGCACGAGACGTATGCGGCGGCGTTGTATCTCGATGGAAAGATGCCGCAGGCGATCGACGAGTTGAGCATGGCCGCGGCGCTCGGCGCGCCGGCATGGCGGGTGGCGTATCACCGCGGGTTGATCGAGGAAGCGTCAGGCCGTCTCGCCGAAGCGAGCCGCTTCTATTCCGAGGCGCTGCAGGGGAATCCGAGTTGGACGGCCGCGGAGTCCAGGCTGAAGGCGCTGCGGGCGCGCGACGGCGGGAGCGCCCGGCCGTAACTTCCAACTTCCAACTTCCAACTCACTGTCGCCCGAACCAACTCCCAACCCCGGCAGGTGTTGGGAATTGGGCGTTGGGAGTTGGTTCAGCGAAGCGGGTTGGGAGTTGACCGTCGAACGATCCGAACGACGCTAGTCTTCCGCGACTGTGACTGTCTTTGACGTCGTCGCCGTCTGTCCGAGCTCGTTCCTCACCGTCAGCGTGACCGTGAACGTCCGTGCCGCGCCGTACTGGTGCGTGGGCGTCATCCCGGAGCCGTTCGTTCCATCCCCGAAGTCCCACGAGAACGACGCGTTCGCGACGGTCGAGCTCGACGCGTTGAAGAAGACCGTGTCGCCGACATGAGGATCGGTCGGTGAGAAGACGAAGTTCGCCGATCCGGCAGGCAGCGTGGTCGACACCGTGATCTGGCGCGACGACGTCGCCGACAAGGTCGGATCGGTGCTGACGCGAAGCGTGACGGTGAACGCTCCTCCGCGGGTGTAGCGGTGGGTCACCGAAACGCCGCTGCCCGTTGTGCCGTCGCCGAAATTCCAATCGTAGGTCGCGCCGAACACCACAGGGCCGCCGGCGCTCACGAAGGTGACGTCCTGGTTGACGGCCGGATTCGTCGGCGAGAACGTGAAGTTCGCGACGGTCGGCGGAAGTACCGTCGAAATCGTGACGGTCCGCGACGAGGTCGACGTCACCCTGGTATCGCTCGTCACGGTGAGCGTGATCGTGAACGTCCCGCCGCGGGGATAGGCGTGAGTCGTGGTCACGCCGGTGCCGGTTTGGCCGTCTCCGAAATCCCACGCGAACGTACCGTTGCTGACGGTGGACGATGACGCGTTGAACGACACGGGCTGATTGATCGTCGGGTTCGTGGGCGAGAACGTGAAGCGCGCAATGGTCGGCCCGGTGCTCGGGAAGTCGTCGGCCGTGAACTCGACGTAGGTCGGCGAGGACTGCGTCAGCGTGACCGGCTTCTCCGACGACAGCGCTCCGGTGCGCGTGTCCTTCGCGGTGAACGTCACCTGCGCCTGCGGTGTCGGCGCGGTTCCGTTCGTATAGGTGTTCGAGTTCGACTCCGGAAGCGTGATGGAGAACTGCTGCGTCTGCCCGGCGGCGACGTCCCCAACGGTGTTGCCATTGGCGAGCGCCTGAATCGAATTCGCCGTCCGGTTCACGACGACGACCGGGAAGTCCGACTCGTAGCGGCCTGTGCACGCCGACAGTCCCGCCGCGAGCATCAGGGCAAATGCGGTCGAAACCTTCGCGGTCCGCGTTCTCCGACGGGCGGTGACAAGCATGTGAAATCGAGGCCGGAGGGCCGGCTGCGACGGAGCAACGAGAGTGCCACGCGCGACTGTCATGGACATGGGTCTTTTTCGATGATTCTTGTCGGCGCCGCGCCTGCCGTGACCACAACACAGAACAGCGCCGTCCGTGTCTCAGGGCGCCGGTGCTGCGTGCATCGGGATTATCGTTGGCCGCGCGATCCGGTTCAAGCTCCCAGTGCTGTCCCCTCTGCATCGCTGCCGTAGTCCGCCGACGTGGATAATCGATAGCGGTTGATCATGAGTGGTGGGCGTCGTGGGTAGGAATGAATGGCAAGCAACCACTATCCACCACCTACCACCTACCACCCACCAACCAGCGGTAGCATCTTCCACTCGATCAGCCGCCATGACACACGTCCGCCGATTTCTGCAGCGCAACATCGTCCTGGTTGCGGCCTTCGTGCTGCCGGCCGCCGTTGCCGCGCTGTTCATCCTGGCCACCACGATTCCGAAATGGACGGTTCCGCCGCCGCAACACGATCTCGTGCTGCGCGTCGAACGGCCGTACGCGTCGCCGCCACCCGATGTCAGTGTGGAGTTCTCCCTGCGCGACGGACAGGTCGAGGCGATCGTGCGGCCGGTGGTTCGTCCGGACAATCCGTCCCTCGGCATGCCGTACGTGCAGCGCTGGGCGCTGCTGCTGTTCGACCATACGGCGATGCAGGTGCGTGAGATTCCAGTGGACGTGCCGCCGTCGCTGCCGCAGGGTGAGACGCGAATCGTCCCGATCGACGCTCTTGCCGGACGATATGTGACGGCTGGTGAAACGGCGCCGGATGGATACAAGGTCGCGAGCGTTTCCAGTGGCGGCGGTGGAGGAATTGTCGGCGACATCTTCGGAATGAGTCGACGCTATCGCCCGCGCATCGCGATTGCAAAAGATGGTCGGACGATTGAGCTCGATGTGCCGGTCCCGTACCGCGACGCCTATACCGTGAGTTATCCGATTGGCTGGATCCGCGATGACGCCAGGCAGTGACGTGAACCCGCGCGCGCGAGCGTTGGCGCAGATCGTCTCGCTGGCGCGCGAGCATCAGCTGACCAGCGGCGAGATCGGCGCCGCGCTCGGCGACGACGCCATCCAGGTCCGCCTGAAGGCGGACCCTACGAAGTCACAGATCCCTCTGCAGGCGGATACGACGGAGTCTCGCCTGAGGGAGGACACGGCGGACGGGCGCGCGCGCATGACGGAAGGTCGTGGGCGCACCGTGATCGTGCGCGTGCTCGGATATCTCGGCGGCACGTTCGTGTTTGCCGGGATTGCCGCGTTCATTGCGCTGCAGTGGGACGCGATGAACAGCGCGGCGCGCGTGATCATCACGCTCGGTCCCGGCATCTCCGCATGCGCGCTGGCAATCCTGGCCAGCCGCGACGCGCGCTTCGAGAAGGTGGTGCCGCCGCTGTTCCTGATCGCCGCGGCGCTCGAGCCCACGGGCATGCTGGTCGGATTCAACGAGTTCGGATCTGGTGGTGATGGACGCTGGGCCGCTCTCATCACGGCGGGCGTCGTCGCCGTTCAGTTCGCAGCCATCTTCACCGTACTGCGGCAGTCGATGCTGCTCTTCCTGGCGGTGTTCTTTGGCACGTTGTTCTGGTGGACGGCGTTCGACCTGATCGGCGTCGACGACTCGGGCATCGCGCTCGTGCTTGGCCTGAGCCTGCTGCTCACGGCGATCGGCACGGATCGGACGCCGCACTCGGTGATTACGCCGACCTGGTACCTGTTCGGCGCGGCCGGATTTCTCTACGGACTCTTCGATCTGGTCGAGCGGACGCCGGCCGAGATTCTCTTCATCCTTGCCGCGAGCGGTTTCGTCTACTTGAGCGCCGTGATTCACAGCCGCACGCTGTTGCTCGTCGCGACGGCCGCGATTCTCGGCTACACGGGATGGTTCACCGGCCAGCATTTCGCCGACTCGCTCGGCTGGCCCCTGGCGCTCGTCCTCTTCGGTCTGACGATGATCGCCTTGAGCGCCCTCGCATTCCGGATCGACCGGCAGTACATCCGGACGAGATAGGCGTCGTTCGGATCGTTCGGATCGTTCGAACCGTTCGAACCGTTCGAACCGTTCGGAACGTTCGGAACGTTCGAACCGTTCGGAACGCTCGGAACGGAGAACGACCCGAACGACTCGAACGACCCGAACGCCGAACGACCCGAACGCCGAACGACCCTGGAACGCCGAACGACCCTGGAACGCCGAACGACCCGAACGCCGAACGACTCGAACGCCGAACGACTCGAACGCCGAACGACTCGAACGCGGAACGACTCGAACGCCGAACGACCCGAACGCCGAACGACCCAAACGACACGCGGTCCAGTTCCAGATGTATGATTCGCGGCACGCGACGATCCCCCGTTCAGCCCTTATCTATCGCTGGGATCCCTGGGACCCCTTATGGCTCGAGGTTCTGTGTCGTCGACGCCGCTCTTCACGGAGGATCACTATGCGCCGGTTTGCGATCGTGTTCATCGGGTTCCTGTCGTTGGTCGTCGCGCCCACCGTCGTCTACGGGCAAGCATCGATTGTCGGGTTGGTGAAAGACGCCTCGGGTGCCGTACTTCCCGGCGTCACGGTTGAAGCGTCGAGCCCGGCGCTGATTGAAAAATCACGCTCGGTGATCACCAGCGGGACTGGTCAGTACACCATCGTCGACTTGAGGCCCGGGACGTACGCCGTCACGTTCACGCTGCCCGGTTTCAGCACCGTGCGACGCGAAGGGCTCGAGCTGACAGGCGCGTTCGTCGCCACGGTGAACGCCGAACTGCGAGTCGGCGGCCTGGCGGAAACGGTGACGGTGACCGGCGAGTCGCCGGTGGTCGACGTGACCAGCACACGCAACCAGCAGACGTTGAGCAGCGACGTCATCGCGGCGATTCCGTCCGGCCGCCAGTATTTCAGCCTGACGACACTGGTCCCGGCGCTCAACGTCCAGGGCAACGACGTCGGCGGCGCGTCGGGCCCGATCTTCAGCGTGTTCCAGATCCACGGAGGGCGGCGCAACGAGGGGCAGGTCCTCGTCGACGGACTCAGCGCCGGGTTCCAGGGGATGGGCGTGTCGTTCTACGTGCCGGAGGTCGGCACGGCGCAGGAGGTCACCTTCAGCCTGTCCGGTGGTCTCGGCGAGGCGGGCACTGGCGGACCCCAGATGAACATCGTGCCGCGTCAGGGCGGGAACCGCTTCAGCGGCAGCTTTTTCGCGACCGGCGCAAACGGAGCCCTTCAGGGGAGTAACTTCACTGAGGAGATACGGCAGAAGGGGCTGCGCTCACCGAACGAGCTGCAGAAGTTGTGGGAGGTGAACACGGCGTTTGGCGGTCCGATCACCAGAGATCGGCTCTGGTTCTACGGAACGTTCCGTCACCAGGGCAACCGGCAGACCGTCGCTGGAATGTTCGCCAACAAGAACGCGGGCGACGCCACGAAGTGGACCTATGAACCCGATCTCACCAAGCAGGCCGTCGATGACGGGACGTGGAAAAACGGCTCGATGCGTCTGACATGGCAAGCGTCGGAGCGAAACAAGATCAACCTCTGGTGGGATGAGCAGCAGGTCTGTCAGCACTGCCTCGGCGGGGGATCGTTGTCAGGCGCGGTGTTCGCCGGGGGCATCCAGTCGCCCGAGGCGCACGGACGGACCGAAGGGTTCCCGGCGCGGATGGCTCAGGCCACCTGGACGTCACCCATCTCCAACCGCCTCTTGCTCGAGGGGAGCTTCGGTCTGGGGCCGGATCTGCAGTTTGGCGGCATCCAGAAGAATCCCTTCGATGCGACGCTGATTCGCGTGACGGAGCAGGCGGGCGCCATTCCTGGACTGAGTTATCGGGCGGCATTCTGGTCGCGCCCGTACGGCAGGACGCGGGTGGGACAGGGGTCGCTCTCGTACGTGACCGGCTCGCACACGATGAAGGTGGGCGGCAAGTATCACCACAACAACTCGATTGGCGCGAACTTCTACAACGACAGCCGCTTGAGCTATCAGTTCGTCAACACCGCTCCGACGCTGCTGACGATGTACGGCCTGCACGGTGTGCGTACGACGGTGAAGCAGAACATGGCCTCGTTGTATGCGCAGGATCGATGGACGCGTGGCCGGTTGACGCTCCAGGGCGGGCTGCGGTTCGAGCACCTCGACGCAGGCTTTCCGGACCAGCAGCTTGGACCCGATCGGTTCATCCCCGTGGCGATCAGCTTCCCCGCTCGCGATGCCGGCGTTGGCGTGAAAGACCTCATGCCGCGCATGGGTGCGGCGTACGATCTGTTCGGCACCGGCAGGACGGCGTTCAAACTGTCACTGGGACGCTATGTCACGCCGACAAACTCGGGTGAAGCGTACGCCGGACTCCAGAATCCCATCAGCCGGATGGTGACGCAGACCAACCGCGCATGGAACGACATCAATCGCAACTACGTGCCCGACTGCGACCTGTTGAATCCGGCGACGAACGGCGAGTGCGGCCCGTGGTCGAATCAGAACTTCGGCAAGCCGATTTTCGCCACGACGTACGATCCGGAGATCCTCAACGGCTGGAACAAGCGCGAGTACAGCTGGGACCTGAGCGCGACCGTCGATCAGCAGCTGGCGCCGCGCGTCTCCGCCGAAGTCAGCTACACGCGCAGGGTATGGGGCAATTTCCAGGTCACCGATAATCGCGCGGTCGGGCCGACGGACTTCAACCCGTTCACGTTCGTCGTGCCGCAGGACTCGCGCCTGCCCGACGGCGGAGGATACTCGCTCCAGTTCTTCGACATCACGCCGTCGAAGTTCGGGCAGTTCGACAACTTCATCACCTTTGCGAAGAACTACGGCACGCAGCGCAATCACTACAACGGCGTCGACGTGTCGCTCAACGCACGACTGCCGTTCTCGCTTACCGCCCAGGGCGGCTTCAGTACCGGCAACGTCATGGAAGACGATTGCGCGGTAGGCGAGAAGCTCCCGGAAATCTACATTCCGGCCGCCGGTGGCGGTACGCTGAGTCCGGTTCAGTCGATCGGACAGTGGTCGCGCACCTACTGCCATCGGGAATCGGGATGGCTGACGCAGATCAAGGGCCTCGCCAGCTACACGGTCCCGAAGGTTGACGTGCTGGTCAGCGGAACGGTGCAGAGCAAGCCTTACGTCGGCGCCAATTTCCCGAACGTCGCGTCACAGAGCCTGCCTGCCTACAACGTGACGTCGAGCGTCCTGATCGCGCCGAGCCTCGGACGGCCGCTCGCCGGAGGCGTACCCGTGACAACGCTCAGCCTCGTCAAACCTGGCACGAAGTACGGCGACCGGCTCAATCAGGTCGACCTGCGGTTCGGCAAGCGGCTGCGCTTCGCGTCGACGCGGACGCTGGTCGCAGTCGACGTCTTCAACGTGTTCAACAGCAACACGACCGAGCTGTTCCAGCAGTTCTTCGGTCCGACATACCTGAACCCGACGTCGATCACCGCGGCACGGATCGCGAAAATCAGCGCCCAGTTCGATTTCTAGTATGAAACGGAGGGAGACGGGCCGGCGGTATGCTTGGCCCGTGCCACCGCAGAGGGGCTGACCATATGCCAGGCAGGGATCGATCGGACGACAGCGGCGTTTCGCGGCGCGACATGATGCGTCTTGGCGCCGGCGGTCTGGGCTTGGGTCTGTTCGGCGGCATCGGCCCGGTGCCGTTCGTCTTCAGTCAGGCGAGCCGCGCGGCGGCGGCGACGCCGTCGAACAAGATCCTCGTCGTCTTCGAGTGGTTCGGCGGCAACGATGGGCTGAACACGATCGTCCCGTATGGCGACGCGATGTACTACCGCCATCGCCCGACGATCGGCATCAAGGAAAAGGACCTGCTCAAGATCGACGCGCAGTTCGGCTGGCACAAGTCGATGCGCGGCATGAAGAATCTCTACGACGAGGGCAAGGTCGCGATCGTGCAGGGTGTGGGCTACGACCGGCCGTCGTTCTCGCACTTCACCTCGATGTCGTTCTGGCACACGGCGGCGCCCAACAGCGGCAACGAGTACGGCTGGATCGGGCGGACTGCGTCGGCGCTCGACCCGGCCGGCGCGCGCGAGAACATGATCGTGAACATCTCCGACAGCCAGACGCTGGCGGTGAAGGCTGAGAAGCATGTGCCGCTGGTGTTCACCGATCCGGCGAAGTTTCAGCGCGAAGTGTTCGCACAGGAGAAACGGGTCGTCGATGTGCTCGCGTCGCAGCAGGCGCCGGTGGGCGACGCGCACAAGTACGTGCTCGAAGTGACCCGCAGCGCCGCGCAGGCGTCAGAGGTCGTGCGTGCTGCGTGGAGTCGCTACACGGGGAGGAACAACGCGGACCTGCGGTTGCTCGATCTCGACAAAGTCGCGGCGCTCATCGAAGCGGACTTTCCGACCAGGCTTTACTACGTGCCATTACGCGGCAGCCTGTTCGATACGCACGTGAACCAGGCATCGCCGCACGATCGACAGCTCGAGTACTGTTCCGACGCGATCGCCGGCTTCTTCCAGGAGATGCATCGCATCGGTCGCGCGGACGATGTCGTGATGTACGTGCACAGCGAGTTCGGCCGCCGCGTGCCGGAGAACACGAGTCTGGGCACGGATCACGGCACGGCGCAGGTGAACTTCGTGATCGGCAACGCGGTCAAGGGCGGTCTGTACGGGAAGGCACCGAGCCTCACGAACCTCGTGCTCGGGGACAACCTCGAAAGCACGGTCGACTTCCGTCAGGTGTACGCGACGCTGATCCAGGGGTGGCTCGGCGCCGATGCCGCGAGTGTGCTGGGACAGCGGTTCGACACGTTGCCCATGTTTCGCGCGTAACTTCGGAATGCGGCGCGGACCTTGAAGGTCCGCGAGCCGGGCCTGACAAGGCCCGGCCTACTGCGGCGTGGGGAAAGATATGGCCACTCGAACGGGCTGGTCTCCGGGACCCGCGGCATGGAAAGACGATCTCTCGCCGCTGCCGGCGGGTGAATGGAACTACGACCGCGCTGCGCACCTGCTGGCGCACGCCGGTTTCGGCGGCACGCCGTCTGAGATCGAGAAAGTCATGGCCGCCGGCCTCGACGGCGCCGTTCGATCGCTCGTGCACTACGAATCCATCCCGAATCCGCGCATGCAGCCGTTCGTTGAATCCGGTCTGTGGGATCCGACGCTCGACCGCTTTCCTGACAGCCGCCCAGAAGCGACCGACCGCGCGAGCAAAGACGGCGCGTCAATGGGCGTCGGGGTCAAACCGCAGGGCAAGCGTCCGATGCAGCCGGTGTCCGATCGCTTCTTCTACTGGCTGCGCGCCACGATGCTCGAAACGCGTCGCCTCGGATACTGGTGGGCGAACCGGATGCTGCAGACGACGCATCCGGTCGAGGAGAAGATGGCGCTGCTGTGGCACGGGCACTTCGCCACGCACGAGAACAAGGTCCGCGACTACCGCAAGATGATGCAGCAGATCGACCTGTTCGAGCGTGAGGCGACAGGGAACGTTCGCGAGCTGACCATCAAGGTCGCGCAGAACCCGGCGATGTTGTACTTCCTCGACGCTCAGTACAACGTGAAGGGCGCGCCGAACGAGAACTTCGCGCGCGAGGTGATGGAGCTCTTCACAATGGGCGTCGGCAACTACTCGGAGAAGGACGTGCGCGAGGGCGCGCGCGCGTTCACCGGGTGGTATTTCGACGACCTCACGTTCAAGGTCGATCCCGGTAAACACGACGATGGTCCGAAGACGTTCCTCGGGAAGACCGGGAACTTCGACGGCGTCGACGTGGTGAAGATCATCTTCGAGCAGCCGGCGACCGCCGAATTCCTGGCCGGCAAGATCTACCGCTTCCTGGTCCGCGACGAACTCTCTCCCGACCTGCGCCGGCGATTGGGCACGGTGTTGCGCGACAACCACTACGAGGTCAAGCCGCTGCTGTCGGTGATCTTCTCGTCGAAGGACTTCTACAGTCAGGCGAGTTACGGCGGTCACATCAAGGGACCGGTCGAGCACATGGTCGCGATGGTGAAGCATCTGGGCGCCGACGCGATCCCGGGCGTGCCCGACTTCAATCAATCGACGATCGCGATGGGGCAACATCTGCTGAACCCGCCGTCGGTCGCGGGCTGGGCCGGCGGCAAGGCGTGGATCACGCCTGGTCTCCTGATCGCCCGCGGCAATATCGCCCGCGACGTCCTCGTCCCAGACATGACCGGATTTCGAGACTGGAACTTCACCGCCGGCAGCGACGACGTGCTCGGCCGCCGCTTGCGTGACGGTCTCGACATCGGCGCGGCGACGGCGGTGACCGATCCGTCGAAGATGAGCACGTTCGACCTCGTGGCGCTCGAGCGCGACGAGCTGTTCAACACGCGCATCTCCGGCTACATCGGCTGGGAACAGGCGGCTCGTAAGCTCATTCCCACTCCACGCCAGGCCGCCCAGTTCGACCTGACCCGCATGGTGGTCGATAGCGGTGCCGCGACAACCGCCGAAGCGATCGACTATCTGACGTGGCGCATGCTTCGTGTCCCACTGGCGAAACCGACTCGCGATGCATTTGTCGCGTTCCTGACGGGCGAGCTCGGCACGGACCGCCTCGATCGCGCGAAGACCTACATGGAAGACGCGCTTCGGATGACGGTTCACCTCGCGATGAGCACGCCCGAGTATCAGATCGTCTGAGAGTCGCGTGCCGCACCGCACTGCACCGGGCTGCGGTCGCCGACAGTGCCCGCGATCGTCGCGCCGTGCGAGATGACGACGTCGAGGTCCCGAAAGCCTTCCCCCCTTCAATGTGAAGTCGAAGCTCTGCTCTCCAGATGACGTGCCGATGAAGGCCGTTACCGAACAGCTGGTGCGCACCGTGTTCAATTCAGTGATGCACGGCGTTCTACGACTCGGAGGCCGACCCGCCGAACATTCGCGGCAACGGTGATCTGTACGGCGGATGCATCCTGAAGGAGAGCAATGATGGAGAGCAATGTGGCAGCGAAGCACGTTGGCGACCTTCGCGACCTCGTGAAGCGGAGCCGCGGTATTCAGATCAGCGACCTCGAGGAGATCCGCTCCACCGCCGAGCAGCTCGGCGGCGAGCTCGTGTCGGTGACGGCGCTGGATGGCGATGACGACATCTGCGGCAACGGCCGTCTTCGGTTCAAGTGGCCGCCCCGCCGTGGATTGGGAGAGCTCATCGATCTCATTCTGAACAAGGGGATCGCCGGCGACATCATCATCAACGGCCTGCCGCGGGTCGATGAGGTGCTGATCAATTTCGGTCGAGGTCAGATGCGATGACCTGCTACCGGCGGCGTACGCGGATCGTTCAGATCCATCCGGCCCGCCGGTGCAATCTTACCTGTCGGCACTGTTATACCGAGTCGGGTCCGCGGGTGAAGGAGGAGCTGCCGCTCCAGCTGGTTCTCGACTGCCTGCGCGATAGCGCCGCGGAAGGGTACGGCTACGTTTCCATCAGCGGCGGTGAACCGCTGATGTGGCCGGGGCTCGCCTCGACGATCGATGCCGCACGAGATGCCGGCATGGCGGTAACGTTGACGACCAACGCCACGATGGTGACACCGCGGATCGCGCGCGAGCTCGCCACTCGCGTCACGTATCTCGCCGTCAGCGTGGATGGCCCGCGTGCGTCGCACGATCGCTTACGCGGCGAGGGCACGTTCGATCGCATGCACCGCGGCATCAGGCTGCTGCGTGATGCAGGAGTGAAGCTTGGCATCATCTGGACGCTCACGCAGTCCAATGCGCAGGAGCTTGCGATCGTCCATGCCTTCGCCGCGGAAGTGGGCGCGGCATTCCTGCAGGTGCATCCCCTCGAAGGCACCGGATATGCCGCGACGCTTCTTCGCGACGAGGTACCCGAGCTCGACGAGCTGGTCGTCGCCGGCCTGTTTGCGTCAGAGCTCGCGGACGGGTCGACGTCGTCTGTGCCAATTCACCTGGATGCCGCATTGACGACGACGCTTGCCGCGCAGGTGATGCCGGACCCGGATCCCCTCGCGTCGTTGTCGGCGCTCGTCGATCCGCTTGTCGTCCGCGCAGACGGCCTCGTCGTCCCCGGGAACTTCGCGATTCCGGCGTACTGGGCGATCGGTTCGTTGTACGACGATCGACTCCCGGTGCTGCTCGCACGATGGCGTCGAGATGGTCTGTCGCGCTGGCGCGCTCTTGTGGTCGACACCCTGGCGCACATGCCGTCAGAACCCTGTCTCGTGAATTTTGGTCATCGTGTGCTGACGACCGCATCGAGCCAGGCTGTGCCAGTCTCTTTCAGCGCGTGAAGCGGTTCAGTCAATTCGGCGGTTCGCCACACACCCTAGCCGCGCACCGAGGCGCCGACGCGGCTGCGCAGTTTCAAACGATTCTCAATCACCCTGGCATCGTGCTCAGCGATCCAATCGCCGCGCATATTTGGCACAATGCACCAACTGACACCCGTGACCATATGAAAGTAGCGCAAGGCGATAAACGCTGGACCGACGAAGCCGGACGTGCGCCCGCCGGGGCTGGTCTGCCGTGGCAGCTCTCGTCGGCCTGGTGCCAGCAGGGCAGCACCATCTGCTGCGCCGAATTCACCCATCGAGCCACCGGTAAAATGCGGAAGGTGTCGCTGTGCAGCACACAGTTCGCGACACCGGCCGCGAGGCGTGACGAAGTCGTGCGGCAGCTGCTGAGGGCCGAGGGGTAAAGGGAGTCGCACACGACACTGCAGCGCTATAGTTGGGAACCCTGACGTGAGAATCGGCTTCGATGCGTTCACGCTCGACCTGGACGCGAGGCAGCTGACCGCCGAGGGTCGCGAGATTCATCTGGCGCCGAAAGCCCTCGAGCTCCTCACGATGCTCGTCCTCGAACGGCCAAAGGCCATCTCGAAGGAGGTGCTGCAGGAGCGTCTCTGGCCTGACACGTTCGTCGTCGACGCCAACCTATCGAATCTGGTTGGCGAGATTCGCGATGCTCACGGCGACTCTGCCCGCACGCCTCGTTTTGTGCGAACCTTGCACGGCTTCGGCTATGCGTTCTGCGGTGACGCGGTCGACGAGCCGGCGCGCCGCGAGGCAGCGATGCCGCGCGTGGTCTGCTGGATCGAATGGGCAGGGGGGCGCGTGCCACTCCGCCCCGGTGAGCATGTCATTGGCCGCGATGCGGATGTCGCGATCATGCTCGATGCGTCGACGGTCTCTCGCCGCCACGCGCGCATCGTCGTGACGGCGAGCGGCGCGATCGTCAACGATTGCGCCAGCAAGAACGGCACCTTTCGCGGCAGCGAGCGCGTGACCTCAGCGACACCCCTGGCCGATGGGGACGTGATCCGCATCGGATCAGAGGTGATCACGTTTCATCTCGCAGCGGACTTCGGCGCGACCGACACGCAGATCGAAGACGGCGCTGCGACCGGGCGGATGCCCTCCGCGTAGGGTTGTCGCGTCATGGACCACGTGGGATGAGCGGGTTCCCCACCACAGCCTGGACCGTCGTGTCTCGCGCGCGTGGCGACGGAGACTCTGAGGCGCGCGAGGCGCTGGCGTTCCTGTGCGCCGCGTATTGGCTGCCGCTCTACAGCTTCGCGCGCCGGCTGGGACATGCGAGCGAGGATGCCCTCGATCTGACGCAAGGGTACTTCGCGTTGCTCATCGAAAAGGACTACCTCTCGGACGTGCACCTGCGCGAGGGAAGATTTCGTGCGTTCCTCCTGACGTCGTTCCGCCACTTTCTGTCCAAGGAGCGCGACCGCGGGCACGCCCTGAAACGCGGAGGCGGCCGCGTGCACGTTTCAATCGACGCACAGGAGGCGGAAGGGCGACACGCAGACGAGCCGCTCGACGCCCTCGATCCCGAAGCACTCTTCGAGCGCCGATGGGCGCTCACGATTCTCGATCGCGCCATGGTGCGCCTCCGTCACGAGTTCGCCGCGAGCGGCCGAACGGTGGAATTCGAGCAACTGCAGCCGTACTTGACTGGCATCGAGCCGCGAGCGCCGTATCAGATCGCAGCCGATCGTCTTGGCACAACCGAGGGTGCGATCAAGAAGATGGTTCACCGACTGCGGCGCCGATATGGCCTGCTCCTGCGGCAGGAAATCGCGGCCACGGTGGCCAGTCCCGAGGAGATCGACGCAGAGCTGCGTCATTTGCTGGCGACGGTCAAGCCATGGGAGCCGCCGGCGTAACCTTTCCGGTCGCTTTCGTCTTGGTGATCTGAGAGGACGCAACCACTGGTGCCCGCCCCCACGAATTGTCGCGACTGCGGGGCGCCGCTGATGACCAGTGGCGCGCTGGAGGGCTGGTGTGCCCGCTGTCTGCTGGAGCTTGCCGTGGAGGATGGCCCCCCGGCCCCATCGGCGGTCTCCGACGGGATCACTGTTGCTGCGCCCGGGACATCGGCGTTTCGTCCATCGCTGATCCTGGGGGACCGCTATCGTCTGCTGCGGCTGGTGGGACGTGGTGGCCAGGGCGAAGTGTGGCACGCCTTCGACCTCAAGCTGGGTGTCGAGGTGGCACTCAAAGCCTTGCGGCCGGAGCTGCTTGGCGACGAGCGCGCACGCGAGCTGTTGCGCCGCGAGGTTCGCAGCGCGCGCCAGATCGTGTCCCCCAACGTGTGCCGGGTCTTCGATCTGGTCGTCGAGGATGGCCACGAAATGGTGTCGATGGAATTCGTGGACGGCATCACACTGGCCGACCTCCTGCGAGAACGTGGCGCACTGGATCTGAGCCGGGCCGGGGAGATCGCGGCGCAGCTGCTGGCGGGTATCGAGGCGATTCACGCGGCCGGGTTGATCCATCGCGATCTCAAGGCCGAGAACGTCATGCTGACTCTCTCGCGGCGTGTCGTCGTGATGGATTTCGGTATCGCGCGCAGCCTGCGCGAGATGCAGTCGCATACGGTGGCGGGAACGCCCGGCTACATGTCGCCCGAACAGGCAGCCGGCTTCCCGCTGGATGCGCGATCCGATGTGTTCTCGGCCGCCGTGATCCTGGCGGAAATGGTGTCGGCGTCGCCGGGCGGGACCCACGAAGGCAGGAAGCAACTGTGGGCGGAGTTGCGCGACGACCCGCCGCGCGTGCCGGCGGGACCGTGGAGCGCGGTGCTCAGGCGAGCGTTGTCCCGTTCACCCGAGGGCCGTTATCCATCCGCCGGAGCGCTGGCGCGTGCGCTCGAACTCGAGCAGCACGCCACGGGTCGCGCGGAACAGAGTCCGTATCCGGGGCTGCAACCGTTCACACAAGACGATGCGCAGTTCTTTTTCGGGCGTGAACTGGAGGTGGAGTCGCTGCTGCGCACGCTGCGACGTCCCCGCCTGCGCGGCGTGATTGGCTCGTCCGGGGCCGGCAAGAGCTCCTTTCTGCGGGCCGGCGTGGTGCCCGCCCTTCCGGCGGGATGGTCCGCGCTTACCTGCACCCCCACCGATCGTCCTTTCACGGCGCTGGCGCAAGCGCTGGCGGGGGAGATGGTGGGCGATCGCGAGGCCGTCCACCTTCTTCCGCGATTCGAAGAGGCCGGCACGGCAATCCGGGTCGCGCGTCGATGGCGACAGCGGCATGCGCATGCGCTCCTCGTCGTCGATCAGGCGGAGGAACTGTTCACCCTGAATGGCGTTGAGGTGCAGCGCCGGTTTACGGAATTGCTGGGACGGTTCGTGCTCGAGGCCGACGTGCACGTGCTGCTATCGCTCCGCGATGATTTCCTCCTGCAGTGTCAGCTGTTCGAAGATCTGCGACCGATCTTCTCCGAGCTCACGCCGCTGACCCCACCACGCGGTGCCGCGCTGCGACGCGCCCTTGTACAGCCGGCGCTCGTCTCTGGATACCACTTCGAGGATGAACGGCTCGTCGACGACATGCTTCGCGACGTGGCGCAGGAGCGCGGGGCGTTGCCGCTGCTCGCGTTTGCGATGGCCCGTCTGTGGGAGCAGCGCGATCGCGAGCGCGGGCTGATTACACGGCAGGCGTACGAGGAGATCGGCGGCGTCGCCGGCGCATTGGCACAGCACGCGGAGGCGACGCTCGAGTCCATCGGCGCCGCGCGTGTCCCGATTGTGCGCGAGATCGTTCGACACCTGGTCAGCGCCTCCGGAACGCGAGCCTTTCAGGAGCGAGACGAGCTCCTGTCCGCCTTTCCCGATCAGCGTGCTGAAGCGGAGGAGGTACTCGATCGGCTTGTCGAGGCGCGCTTGCTGACGTCCTTCGACGCGCCGTCCGACGATGGCGGCACGAGTCATCGCCGCCTCGAGATCATTCACGAGTCGCTCCTCACCGCCTGGCCGCGCCTCGCGCGGTGGCGCGATCAGGATGCGGAAGGGGCGCGCCTGCGTGATCAACTGCGGCAGGCGGCCCGCCTCTGGGAGGAGCGCGGGCGTCCCACCGACCTCTTATGGAGCGGTCCCTCGTTCATTGACTATCTCGCCTGGAAGGCGCGCCATGTCGGCGGGCTCACCGCCCGCGAGCAGGCGTTTGCGCGCGCGATGGAAATCCACGCCAGGCGGCGGCGCCGACGCGCGTTTCTTGGATTGGGTGCTGCGGTTGCGATGCTCCTCATCGTTCTGGGGGTGGTGAGCAATCTCTGGCTGCGGAGCCGCGCGTCTGAAGCGCGGGCTGTGCAGAACGCCGAACGTGCCGAGGCACAGCAGCTATTTGCGCTGGGACAGGTCGAGGACGATCAGAACCCTACGCTGGCGTTCGCGTACGCGCTTGCCGCGCTGGAGCGCTCCGACACTCCGGAGATACGGCGCTTCGCGTTGCGCCAACTCTGGAAAGGGCCGTTGGCCTTCGTGCGGAGCGAGGGAAGCAACGGAGGAAATTCGAGCCTCTCCTTCAGCGCCGACGGCGAATGGCTGGCCGACTCGGGAACCGATGCCCGCGTGTGGCGACGCGATGGGTCAGGGCCATTCGACGTGCGCCGTTCCTTCCCGCGCAACGTGACCGCACAGTTCGCCGGTGACGGGCGCAAACTCGTGATCTTTGGGCCACGGATCTCCGGAACCACGGGTGCCGATGTTCTGGGTCTCCCGGATTTGCGGCTCCTGAAACAGATCGAGACGCCCGGCGAAGGACTCCTGGCGGTGCGCGGTGACCGGCTCATCACCATGAGGCCCCGAGCGCCGAACGGCTCGAGCGCTGACATCGTCGTGCGATCGCTCGTCGCCGGACACCCGCAAATCCTCGGCTCCGTTTCCGGAGGTGCGCGCTGGCGGCAGATCGACGCGTCGGGTGATGGCTATTTCATCTCGTATCCGAGCGAGCGGCGAGTGCTCGCGTCGACCTTCGAAAGCGGTACAGCGAGGGAGCGGCCCGTGCTCCGCACCAATGCGCCGGTGTCGCGCTTCTGGATTCACGACACCACTGAACAGATCGCAGTGCGGGACGAAACCGGTGCGTTCCGCATTGGTTCGTTGGCCCACGCAAGCGACACTCGCCAACTGATAGGCGCGCCACTGGAACCGGAGGAGCCGATCACCGGCGTGGCGTTCGATCGCATCACCCACTGGATCGTTGCGGCCCTGCAATCACAAGGACTGCGGATGTGGGATCTCAAAGGTCCGCCGGACGCCGAACCGATGGTGCTCGGCCGCGGCCCCGTGACCACGATCGGCACCCAGTTCGAGCCAACGGGACGATGGCTGGCCGCTGAAGATCTGAATGGTGTGACGTTCTGGCCTGCGACGGGACGTTGGCCGGTGGTGCTCAGAGCCTCCTCTGGTTTCTCGAGAGATGTGGCATTCGATCCGAATGGGAAATGGATCGCCGCATCGACCGGGAGAGGTGGCATCGAGATTTGGCCGTCGACGGCCGACGGCTTTCCACGCCGACGTATCTCTGGAGACGTCTCCCAATTGGCGGTTTCGCCGGATGGCCAGTTTCTCGCGACGGGTACAAGGTCTGGCAGCGTGCTGGTCGTGCCGATCGCCGGACCGGACTCGAGAGAATTGCGGGGCTTCCAAGGATTCGTGGACTCAGTTGCCTTCGATGCGACGGGACGGCGAATCGCCGCCGACGGGCCGATGGATGGCGGACGACGCCACGTCGTTGGCGTGTTCGATCTGCAGACGGGCGACGTGAAGATCTTCGACCCCGGCGACGGGAAAGATATCGTCAGCGTCGCATTTCTGCCGGATGGCAACCTGCTCGTCTCGAGCTTCGGCGGACTGCGACGGCTCGATGTGCGAACCGGATCGTTCGAGCTCGTGCTCGCGCAGCCGGGTGGCGCATTCCTCGGTCCCGACGGCCGACACCTGCTGCTGCTTCGATCGGCGAATGTCCAGGAGCCTGTCGGCACGGCTTCCGTGTATGACCTGCAGGAACGGCGCGGCTGGCCGCTGTCCTCACACGGCGATCAGGTGACCTTGATGGCGTGGGACCCGTCCGGACAACGCGTCGTGACCGGCAGCCGGGATGGGATTGTGCGCGTCGGTCCTGTCAGTGGAGAAGAGCCGCACCTCTTGATCGGTCATCGAGGACCCATCTGGGGCGTTCGCGTCGATCCAACCGGGCGCTTCGTCGGCTCGACGAGCGTGGACGGCACGGTACGGATCTGGCCGATGCCCGAGGGACGACCGCTGCACATCTGGTCGCGTGATGCGCTGCTCGACAAGCTGCGCTCACTGACAAACGTGCGCGTTGTGGCGGACACTTCGGTCGCCAGCGGTTATCGCACGACGTTCTTGCCGTTTCACGGGTGGGGCCGCGAGCCGCCGACCTGGTGACGTGCGACGCGCGGTCTGGAACCTTCCTTTCGCGTTCCGTCTTCCTCCTTCAGAGCCAACTCCGTCATCAGACGACGTGATCTCCGGTTCGGAAGGAGCCGTTCATGCTTGATCGATTTCGCGCCCCGCAAGGCGTTGTCACGTGTTTTCGAGCGGTTGCGATCCTGGTCGTGCTGCTGATTCCCACAACTGCCGCTCAGGCGCAGCAGGCTGTGACACAGGTTTCTTCGTGCACCAACAGCGACACCCTATCCGCGTCGGTGAGCTTCGCGGACCTGCATCGCGCACGGAGGATTCTGGCACGCAAGGATCAGTGGGCCAGGCAGCTCAGCGACTTTGACATGGGCGCCCGCCAGCGGACGGCCGAGCCGACGGATCTGAGGGAGTTCCTCGATTTTGCCGCCGACGCGGTCAGAGATTGGACTGTCCCGGAAGAGGAGAGTTGGCAGGTCTTGGTCGACAAGCTGAGCGACGCGATGAACGGCTTGAACCTGCACCTGCCCAAGATCGACCTGGTCAAGACGAGCGGCGAGGAGGAATTTGGCGCGGCCTATACGCGCGGAAACGCGATCATGATTCCGGAGTCGTTCGTCTCCCTGCCCACGACCGACTCCCGCGGCGCCTACTTCCTGCTGGCGCACGAAATGTTTCACATCCTGTCGAGGAATGATGCTCTTCTGCGCGATGACCTCTATGCGCTTCTTGGATTCACGCGCGTCGACGGATTCGAATACCCCGCCGAACTCGAGGATCGTCGCCTCAGCAATCCCGACGCGTTCGAGTACTTACACACGTTGACGGTTCAATCCGGGTCGGAGAGCGTCAACGTCGTGCCGGTGATTCAATCGCTGCTGCCGTTGAACGAGGTCATTCACCTCCCGAATTTCTTCGAGGCGGTGGACATCGTTCTCCTTTCGATTGATGCCGGCACTGGCGAAGCGCTCCGCGACGGCAACGGTGATCTGATCAAGTACAACTTCGGCAACACGAACTGGGTTCCGCTGATGCTGCGCAACTCCCCCTACATCATCCACCCTGAGGAGATCCTGGCCGACAACTTCGCGACATTGATGGAGTGGCGTGCAACTGGTGTCTTGCCGATGGACAATCCTGGCGGCTTCCCTGTCAATGACGTCGACCTGCTCAGAGCGATAGAAGCGGTGCTGGCGAACGGTTGCGCGCCCTCGGGAAACGAAGCGCGTTGAAATGAAGGCTGAGCAGGAATGGTCGGCTTGATTTCGCCCCGCCGGGGACTCTGCCGGCAACGCATAGAATGGACGACGGTCTCGTGCCGTTTGCTCCTGGCGTTCGTCTTGGCGTGTACGAAATCCTGGCCCTTGTCGGTTCGGGTGGGATGGGCGAGGTCTATCGTGCGCGCGACACTCGTCTCGATCGCACAGTTGCGATAAAGGTCCTGCCCCCCTCGATCGCGACGGACCCGCAGCGGCGCGAGCGCGTCGAGGGGGAGGCGCGGACGATCGCAGCGCTCAGCCATCCGCATATCTGCGCGCTGTACGACATCAGCGAGGCATCGAACCGGACCGGTCCGATGCCGCCGCCGAGACGATTCGCTTTCTGGTGCTCGAGTACCTCGAAGGCCGGACATTGGCGGACCGGCTGGCCGAGGGCGCGCTGCCGACCGCAGAGCCGTTGCGACACGCGATTGCGATCTGCAGCGCGCTCGACACGGCGCACCGTTCGGGGATCGTCCATCGCGACCTGAAGCCCGCGAACGTCATGTTGACGAGCGCGGGCGCCAAGCTGCTCGACTTCGGCCTGGCCAAGAGCGCCGGCCCGCCCGCGGCATCTGTCACGGTCTCGATGACGCCGAATGCGGCGGCCAACCTCACGGCCGAAGGGACCATCCTCGGGACCATTCAGTACATGGCGCCCGAACAGATCGATGGACGCACGGCCGACGCGCGCACCGACATCTTCGCGTTCGGCACGCTGCTGTTCGAGATGCTGACCGGGCGTACCGCGTTCGTCGGGAATACGCGAGGACGATATTCGGGGCGATCGTCCGGGACGACCCCCCGCCGGTGTCGCAGCTTCGAGCCACGCTTCCGCCGGCGCTCGATCGCATCGTCAGCACGTGCCTGGCAAAAGAGCCGGACGACCGGTATCAGAGCGCCCGCGATCTCCAGCGCGAGCTCGCGTGGGTGGCCGCCGGATCTCATGACCACGCCACCGCGTCGATGCCGTCCGTACGATCGGGCCGCCTCGCGTGGATGGTTGCCTCGGTGGTGACGATTGCCCTGATCGCCACAGCAGCGATCGCGTTTCGTCGCAGCGCTGACGACAGTGCGTCCACGGTCCCGGCGCAGTTCACGATCGCGCCGCCCGAGAACACCGCGTTCGGCGGCCCGGCCGCGGGCGGAACGGGGTATGCCGCGCAGATCGCGATCTCTCCTGACGGCCGCACCATCGCGTTCGTTGCCGGTACGCCGTCGGGGTATCAGATCTGGCTGCGGCCGGTCGCGACGCTGATCGCCACGCCGCTTGCGGGAACTGACGGCGCGTCCTTTCCGTTCTGGTCGCCCGACAGCAGGTTCATCGCATTCTTCGCAGGCGGCATTCCTGGTCAATGCCCGCCTCGCCCAGGCAGCGCCTTTGACAGTGGTCGTCAACTGGCCTGCCACGATCCATTGATGGATACGGCGGACCGGCGCGCCTGACCACCCTGAAGAACCTGACAAACCCCTGAGAGATCCCTGAGACTCGGATTCGGATCGTGGCTATCGTCACGAGATGAAGCACACGCTCGCGGCATCGCTCGCGGTTCTCGTGGCCGTCGCGCATCCCTGCGCGGCCCAGTGGCTGAATCAGCCGACCTTGGACATTCCCAGGACCTCCGCGGGTAAGCCCGATCTCACTGCGGCGCCACGCCGGAGTCTTCCATCACATCGGCGGCCAAGGCGCTCATCCGCGCGCGAGGAAAACTACTTCAAGGAACGACCGAGCCATCAGTGTCGGCCGTCGGGACCGGAAATCGTCGCGGGCTGGAAGAGGATCATTCAGACGCCGATGTTGATAGCCATCCTCTGCGACGATCTGACCTATCGCCTGATATTCATGGACGGCAGGAAGCTCGAGCCGGATCCCCACCGAAGCTGGATGCGTTACTCGGTCGGGCGCTGGGAGGGAGACACGCTGGTCGTCGACAGCTTCGGATTCAACGATCGAACCTGGCTGGACGCTCGAGGCCTCCCACACACCGAAAACCTTCGCACCACCGAGCGCTATGGTCGGACGACCGTTGGCCAGATACACGTGGACCTGACGGTGACAGACCCCGACATGCTGGCCGTACCGCGGACGGTCTCTTATGCGATGGACTTCAGAGCCGATACCGAAATGATCGAAGCCGTGTGCGAGCACGATCAGGAACACTGGATCGGACGGCAGTCGGACGTCGAACAGGAGGCGGTGACCGTCGATCCTGCCATTCTCGCCAAGTACGTCGGCGTGTACAGCGGGCTGTGGGGAGATAGGCCGCGGACGGTCCGGATTGAGCTCGAAGGCAAAAACCCTGTACTCGAACGGACTGCTCGGAGAGCGAGTGCGGCTCATCCCACATTCCGAGGCCTCATTCGTCGGGACTGACGGTTACTCCTTCGATTTCGATCCAGAGGGGAATCCGGCGACGTTCATGGTGGAACGTCACGTGTCTGGCGACTGGCGCTACGCCCGACAGCCGCAACAGTGAGGAGACCAAACATGCGCCCTAGCAACCCGTCGTGGAAGTCGCGGCGGCATTCGACCGGCGATGCATCCCCGCTCGCTGCGTTGCTCCTCCATCGCATATTGCTCGATATTCTCCGTCGTCGCGCCTTGCGGTCGGGGCGCCTCGCCGGTCTCGGTGCTGCGCCGGGACTTCCACCACGGGCTGCTAGCGTGCTCGCTGCCCTGCTGCTGATCGTTCATCCCCTCTCGGCCGCCGCTGAAGTGACGGCGGTAACCATTACCTCTCGGGCAGTCGTCGCCGATGGCAAGTCATTCGGATCGACCGGACCGTACGAGAAGCTCGCGGGACGCATCGACTTTGCGCTCGATCCCGCTGACCCGCACAACAGCCGTATCGTCGACCTTACACTCGCACCGCGCGGCGCTGATGGCCGCGTGCACTTCTCGTCCGACCTGTTCGTCATCCGCCCGGTTGATGCGGCGAAGGGCAATGGCGTCCTGCTGTTCGAAATCCCGACCCGTCGCGGCAAGGGACTCCTGCCTCGGTTCAATGGCGACGCGACCAGGTGTGGCGCCGTATTCATGAGCTTTCGCGAAGATTTCCCTGTCGAAATGCGCCGTTCATCACGATCCCCTTCGGTACGCGCGTTGCTAAGTGCCTGGATAGCATGGCCGGGTTGCTGGACCTGGTCGGCGAGGAGGGACCGTGCGGATCCTGGTGGTGGAGGATAGCGAAGACTTCCGCTTGCTGTTGGAGCTCACGCTGCGCGATGCGGGCTATGACGTCGATGCTGTGGCGTGTGCCGAAGACGGTGTCGAGTTGCTCGAAGCCAGGACCTATCAGCTCATTCTGTGTGACTACTCCTTGCCTGGCCATTCCGGGGTCTGGCTCCTCTCACAAGTGACCGAGCGTACGCGAGGCGAGATCCCGTGCGTCCTCGTCACCGGAGACCCGGATGCACCGGGTATCCCGCCCGATGCCGTCGTGATCCGCAAGCCGCTCGATTTCGATCGACTGCTCTCCGAGATTCAATACATGGTCGCAGGCGACGACATCTCGGTGCGCGTTGGCGTGCGGCCAATGCAAACCCTGTATCCGCACGCGGCAGGTGCCCCGAACGTCGTGTCATCCTCCGCGACACGTTCGTAAATTCAACTCTCACTCTGACCTGGCCTCACCACTCGCGCGGGTATGTGCCATAGATCCGTGCGTCACGCGTTCGTCGCTCAAGCCGCCTCGGCACATCATTTGCCACTCCTGAGGCCGGAAGGTCAGACGGTCCGTCTGAATGACGCGGTGCCGCAGACCGCGCCAGGAGGAAGCAACAATGCCGACCGGCGCAGTAGGACAATCGCAGGAACTGCCGACACCGGATTTTCGCGCGCTGTTCGAATCGGCGCCAGGTCTCTATCTGGTACTGACCGCCGATCTGCGCATCGTGGCCGTGAGCGACGCGTATCTGGCCGCGACGATGACGCGACGCGACGCGATTCTCGGGCGACACATCTTCGACGTGTTTCCCGACAACCCCGACGACGCCACCGCGACTGGCGTGCGAAACCTGCGTGCGTCGCTCGAACGGGTGCTGCAGACCGGGGTCGCCGACACGATGGCCGTGCAGAAGTACGACATCAGGCGCCCGGCGCAGGACGGCGGCGGGTTCGAGGAACGGTATTGGAGTCCGGTCAACTCGCCGGTGTTCAATGGCGGCTCCGCGGTGAAGTACATCATTCATCGTGTGGAAGACGTCACGGAGTTCGTGCGCCTGAAGCAGCAGGAGGTGGATCGGACCGAACGACACGCGGCGCTGGAGGATCGCGCGCAGCGGATGGAGGCGGAAGTCTTTCTGCGCGCGCAGCAACTGCAGGAGGTCAACGAGCAGCTGCGGCGTGCGAACGATGCGAACCGCGCGAAGGACGAGTTCATCAGCGTCGTATCGCACGAGCTCCGCACGCCCCTCAACGTCATCCAGGGTTGGCTGTGGCAGCTGAAACGGCCGGGCGCGTCGGCCGACATTCAGCGACGAGCGCTGGAGATCATCGAGCGCAACATCGCGGTTCAGGCGCGGCTGGTCGACGATCTGCTGGACACATCGAGAGCCGCGATCGGCAAGCTGCACCTGAAGAAGCGAGTCGTCGATCTGTGCCAGGCGGCGCAAGCGTCCGTGGACGCCATCGAGCGTCATGCGCAGACGAAGAGGCTCGCGCTCCGCTTCACGGCGCCCGATATGCCGATGTTCATGTGGGGAGATGCCGAGCGAATCCAGCAGGCGATCTCGAATCTGCTGTCGAACGCACTGAAGTTCACGCCGGAAGGCGGGACGATCGATGTCGCGGTGACGCGCGAAGACACGCGCGCCCGCATCCGCGTGAGCGACACGGGAGCCGGTGTGCCGCCCGACTTCCTTCCTTCCATGTTCGAGCCCTTCGCGCAAGCCGACAAGAGTACGACTCGCCAGTTCGGCGGTCTCGGTCTGGGACTCGCCATCGTCAAGCAGATCGTGACGCTGCATGGCGGCGCGGTGACAGCCGCGAGCGGTGGCGAGGGCCAGGGCACCACCGTCACGCTCGAATTTCCGATACCCGCCGTCCTCGAGGACCCGGAGGCACGCCTGCAGCGACGCGACAGCGGCGCGGCTCTCGAGCGGCGGTTGGACGGCGTCACCGTGCTCGTCGTCGACGATGAACCCGAGGCCTGCGAGGCCGTACGACTGGTGCTCGAAGATCACGGCGCGCTGGTGCATACGGCGAGGTCCGCAGGCGAAGCGCTCGACACACTCCAGGACGTGCAGCCGGATGTCCTCGTCGCGGATTTGGCGATGCCCGATCAGGACGGCTACGAGTTGATTCGCGAAGTGCGCCGGCGAAACGCCGGCGGCAGTCTGCCGGCTGTGGCCCTCACCGCCTACACCGAGAGCGCCCGCGATCCAGCATTGCGGGCCGGATTCCAGCACTTCACGTCGAAGCCGATCCGGCCCGAGGATCTGGTCACCGTCGTCGAGGGTCTGACTGATTCAGTCGCGCAGTGAACGACCCGGGTCGGTTCGCTCGACGGCCGGCGCCAGGGTTCAGGCCGCGTTCGAAGCGTGATATCTCGCATACGCGCGAAGGCGGACAATAGTCGGATGACTCCTACGCAAAAGAGCCCGCCAGATGGATTTGCCGCGCTGAATCTGTCGGATACACTGCTTGCCGCCGTCACGTCGCTCGGCTACGAGGAGCCGACGCCGGTTCAGCGCGAGACGATTCCGCTGCTCCTCTCCGGACGCGACATGCTCGCCCAGGCAGCCACCGGCACAGGAAAGACCGCCGCATTTGCGCTGCCGATGCTGCAGCGATTGTCGACGGACACTGGTCACCGCCACCGGACGCGCGGGTTGATCCTCGTGCCCACACGCGAGCTCGCGATGCAGGTGGCGGAGGCTATCCACAAGTACGCCCACGGCTCCCGCATCGATGTCGTCCCGGTGTACGGCGGCGCGTCGATGGGCCAGCAGTCACGCGCGCTCGAGCGCGGGGCCGACATCGTCGTGGCGACGCCCGGTCGCGCATTGGATCACCTCCGTCGACGCTCGCTCGATCTCACCGCGTTGCAGATTCTCGTCCTCGACGAAGCCGACGAGATGCTCGACATGGGTTTCGCCGAGGACCTCGATGCCATCCTCGAGGCGCTCCCCGCCGAGCGGCAGACGGCGCTGTTCTCGGCGACGATGCCGGCGCGCATTCTGTCGATTGCACAACGGCATCTGCGCAACCCGCAGCGGATCACGATCGCGCGCGAAAAGACGGCCGCGAGCAAGGCGCCTCGCGTTCGGCAGATCGCGTACGTGGTATCGCGAGCGCACAAACCAGCGGCGCTGCAGCGCGTGCTCGACATGGAGAGCCCCGCATCGGCCATCGTCTTCTGCCGCACACGGCTCGAGGTCGACTCACTGGTGGAGACGTTGAACGCGCATGGGTATCGTGCCGAGGCGCTGCACGGCGGTATGCAACAACGACAGCGCGATACGGTCATGAATCGGCTCCGGACGGGCAAGGCCGATCTGCTGATCGCGACCGACGTCGCTGCGCGCGGCCTCGACGTACCGCAGCTGTCGCACGTGTTCAACTACGACCTGCCATCGGACCCGGACGCCTACGTGCATCGCATCGGCAGGACCGGGCGGGCCGGGCGCGAGGGCACGGCGGTGACGCTCATGGAGCCGCGCGAGCACCGGCACCTGCGCGTGCTCGAGAACGTCGCGAAGCAGAAGATCGAGGTCGGTCAGCTACCGACGGTTGCCGATCTGCGTGCGAGGCGACTGGAGCTGATACGGGCGTCGCTGCGTGAACGCATCCTCCACGGCGACCTCGATGACGTGCGCGTGGTGATCGAGTCACTCGCCGACGAATTCGATCTCGTCGACGTCGCCGCGGCCGCCATCAAGCTCGCGCATGCGGCGTCAGCGGGCGAGGACCAACCGGACATTCCTGAACCGGAGCGGCCACGACGCGGCGCTGACGGCGGCGCTCCGGACCGCACTCGGGGCAGGAGATCTGCGAAAGGTGGCGAAGGCATGACGCGAATTCTCGTCGGCGCCGGTCGCGCCGCCGGTATTCGTCCCGCGGATCTCGTCGGTGCCATTACCGGCGAAGCGCGCATTCCATCGAGCGAGCTTGGCGCGATCGAGATCGCGGACCGCTTCTCATTGGTCGAGGTGCCAGACGATCGCGCCGATGCCATCGTGGCGGCAATGAAGCGAGCGACGCTGCGCGGACAGAAGGTCCAGGTGCGACGCGATCGAGACGCACGTTAATCCACTCCCGGATCTTGTGCGTTCAGGACACGTTCAGGCTCATCCGAGTATCCTCTCGGCCATGACCACTCGTGCCATGAACCGGCGCACGGCGCTCAAGCTCGGCGCGGGTCTGGGTGTCGCAGGAGGTGCGGGCCTCCTCGGTTATGAGGTCGTGCCGCCCTCGCCCAGCGCGCAGCTCGAACGCGTCGACGCGCTCGCGCGCGAACTCTTCACGACGCTCGACGCCGAACAGCGGGGCGACGCGTGCGTGCCGTACGACCATCCGCTGCGGCAGTACCACAACCGCGGCGCGTGGGGCGGCGGCGGTCGTGAAGTGCTGTTCGGGTTCAGCCGACGGCAGCGGCGCATCCTCACGGACTTGATGTACCGGCTTGTCTGCCGAAGGCAGAAGCCGCATTCGAAGCGGCGATGCGAATGGAAACCGGCGCGGACCTGGGCTTCTACCCTGAAGGGAGTGTTGCCGGTCGGCTGCGTCCGGGGCCGAGTCGATCGGGCGACCTCTACACGCTGGAAAGCTGGCAGGAACGGGTGCAGGTCGGAGAGATCCACGGGTCGCTGCTCGATGACACGACGTTCGCGCGGATGGCGAATCCGGACCTCACGCTCGATCGGTCCAGGACCTACTCGATGGCCACCAGCGAGTGGGGTGCCGACACATTGCGCGAGCAGGGTCGCCGCGTCGAGTCGCTGAACGCCCGCGGGATGCTTCGCGATCTGACGATCGCCCACGTGAAAAGGCGAGGCTTTCTGGCGTAAGCTCTCGCCGCATGAATATCGTCGAAGCGACCAACGCCTATGAGGCGTGGATGGCGCGGCATACGTCGATCGTCCAGGACGATCTCACAGAGAAACACAAGCTGATCGCGGAGAGCCCGTTCGTCTTCCTGCGCGGGATGGCCGCCAGGAAAGACCTCGCCGGACGGACCGGTCGATGGCTGGAGCGGGCGACGCGGGACATGGTCGATGCCACGATCTCCGAGCAGCGCGAGTGGCGGAAGCATCGGCGACGCGCACGTCGGAAGAAGGGCGCTCGTCGCGGGCAGAAATGAAGCCCGCGTTCGTCGAGCCGATGGCCGCGAAGATCGTCCAGGAACTGCCCGAGGGCGACCAGTGGCTCTACGAAGTCAAATGGGACGGCTACCGCGCGCTGCTGATGAAGCACGGCGCGCGCGTGCAGATTCGTTCGCGAAACAACAAGGACCTCACGTCCACCTATCCGACGGTCGCGGCCGGCGCAGCGCGTCTCAAGGCGGATTCAACGATCGTCGATGGCGAGATCGTCGCGCTCGATGCGAGTGGCCGACCGTCATTCCAGGCGTTGCAGCATCGCACGGCGAAGTCCGGACATACGATCGGGTTCTACGCGTTCGACGTGCTGCATCTCGACGGCAAGGACCTCACGCCGCTCCCGCTCGTTACACGCAAGGCGCATTTGCCACGACTGCTGACGGGCACGGGGCTGCTGCTGTCCGATTCACTGCCTGGAACGGCGGCGCAGGTGATCGAGGCGGTGTCGCGTCTTGGCCTCGAAGGGGTCGTCGCCAAGCGGAAGGACTCGCGCTATCAGTCGGGCGAGCGCAGCGGCGCGTGGCAGAAGCTGAAGCTCGATCAGCAGCAGGAGTTCGTCGTCGGCGGGTACCGCCCCGGGAATCTTGGCGTCGATGCGCTGCTGGTCGGCGTGTATGAGGGCAAGCGGTTGCAGTTTACGGGGAAGGTTCGCGCGGGAATGAATCCACCCGTACGGCGCGCACTCGCCGATGCGCTGAAGCCGTTGCACGCGACCCGATGCCCGTTCGTGAACCTGCCCACCACGCGCGTCGGACGCTGGGGAAGCGGCGTGACGGCGGAGGAGATGACGGAACTGCAGTGGGTGAAGCCGCAGCTGGTCGTGCAGATCCGGTTCGTGGAGTGGACCGCTGACAGTCAGCTGCGACACTCGGCGTTCCTTGGGGTGAGATCGGACAAGTCGGCATCGGCGGTTCGCCGGGAAACTTAAACCACGGATACTTGTGCTCGATAGAGCGCGCGGGTCCTGGCGTCGGGTTGCCCCACCCGCGCTGATGATTGGTCACATCTCTTTTGCAACGCTGGAGTCGCGTGGCGGACGGACCAGCGGCGTGCCGCGGGCCGGCCGCGGATGCTGCGGCCGGTAAATCAGTCGGCGCTCGTACCCTGACGCCGCCCGCTCGTCTAGTCGCTCATTCGCGGCGCCTTGCGCCGCCGGCTCAAAACGACTGAGCTCACTCGTGGCAACTCGAACGCACTGGGAGGAAGACGCGCGGTCTCGGCGGGGTCCCCGGCGCGCGGACTTTGCGCGCTGGGGTGCCAGTCGCGCCGCCCGATTTTCGGCTGCGCAGTACGTCGGCCTGGCATACGCGGCCGGCCCGCGGCACGCCGCTGGTCCTGGGGCGCGCGCCGGCACGTCGTTCGAGAGGCGCGACTGTCGGCGGCGTGATCGGCGACAGGAGCTAAACCCGTTCCGCAACGTGACGGCCGCGCGGGTTGAGCAGCGCACGACGAGCGTTGTGCGCTCGTCGTGTCGCGACCCCGCGCGGGTCGCTGAGATCGAGGTGGAGGAACGGGTTTTCCACGCCGTCCGACCGGAGCGCCGGTTCGAACGACATGTTGGCGCGCGTGACGATGTGACCAATCATCAGCCCACCCGCGGCCACCCCAACGCGCACAAAAACACGCGTCGGGGGCCCCGGCATGCGGCGTCTGGAAAGACTTGCGACGGGGAGACGCCTGCGCGGCGGGCGGGGCGGCCCCCCCGACGCCACCCGCGCTCGGCTGGCTGCGCTATCAAACGCAAGAGAACGATGAAGATAGATTAAATCAGTGGGATCACAAGAGTGGAACGCTGTCGATTACGCGTCGAATGCGCGGTTCGTCTCGGACCTCGGCGAGCCGGTTCTCGATCTGCTGCAGGCCCGCGCAGGCGAGCGGATTCTCGATCTGGGCTGCGGCGACGGTGCACTCACGGAACGTCTGTCGGCGCAGGGTGTCAGCGTGGTGGGCGTCGACAGCGCGCCGCAGATGGTGGCCGCGGCACGCGCCCGTGGCCTCGAGGTTCGGCTGATGGATGCGCAGGCGCTGTCGTTCGAGCACGAGTTCGATGCGGTGTTCTCGAACGCGGTGCTCCACTGGATTCCCGACTTCGCGCCTGTACTTGCCGGCGTGCGTCGCGCGCTTCGTCCCGACGGTCGATTCGTGGGCGAGTTCGGTGGTCACGCCTGCGTCGCGGCAGTGCGCACCGCTCTGATGGCCGTCGCGCGTCGGCGCGAGATCGACCTCACGCTGCCGTGGAACTTTCCCACTCCGGAGGAGTTCGAGGAGGCGCTCGTGGCGGCCGGCTTCGTGCCCGACGTCGTGCTTCTCGTACCACGACCGACGTTCCTGCCGTCGGGCATGGCGGCATGGCTACGCACATTTGCCGGATGGGCGTTCGATCCGCTTCCCGAATCGGAACGCGAATCGGCGTTCGATGAAACAGTCGAGCTGTTGCGTCCCACCTTATGTGACTCCCGCGGACGTTGGACGGCCGACTACACCCGCCTGCGATTTGCCGCGCGGCCCTCGCAAATTAACCGCACGCTCACCGTTCGCTCATGACCCGGGACACAGGCGCGCGCCACACTTTCTTCGAGGGAATCCATAACCGCGCTACGCGCGTAGCGTTGAGGGGAAGTCGTTCGGGCCGTTCGGGCGTTCGGCCCGTTCGTCGTTCGAACGTTCGGATCGTTCACGTCCGCGTCGGGATGGGAACGGCCTGAACGTCCCGAACGACTCGAACGTCCCGAACGATCCGAACGATCCGAACGATTCCGAACGGCCCGAACGATCCGAACGATCCGAACGATCCGAACGGTCTAGGAGCTGTGAGTGCAATGAAGGGGAATCACGCCATCGTCATCGGTGCCAGCATCACCGGGCTCGTTGCCGCGCGAGTCTTGAGCGAACGTTTCGACCGCGTCACGGTCTACGACCGCGATGAACTGCCAGCCTGTCCGCAGAACCGAAACGGCGTGCCGCAGGGCCGCCACGGACATGGACTGCTCGCCAGCGGATTCGCCGGGTTGAAGGAACTCTTTCCCACCCTCGAGCGGACGCTGCTCCAGCGAGGAGCCGTTCCTGGAGACGTGGTGGGCGATGTGCGATGGTTTCAGCACGGCTGCTACAAAGCAAAGTTCCCGAGCGGGTTCACGGGTGTTCTTCTGAGTCGCGCGCTGCTCGAGGGAACCGTGCGCGAGCAGGTGCAGCAGCTGCCGAACGTCACGATCGTCGACCGGACGCACATCTCGGGTCTTGTGACCGACGATGGCGTCCGGCGCGTCACGGGAATCCGCATCCGGCGCAACGACGAGTCGTTGGTGGCCGCGGCGAATTTCGTTGTCGATGCGAGCGGCCGAAGCTCGCGGGCCGCTGAGTGGCTGGGCGAGCTTGGATATCGGAAGCCGCCGGTCGATACCGTGGCGATCGACCTTGCGTACACCACGCGGACCTTCCGCCGACGCCCGAGCGATCTCGACGGCGACATGGGGGCCATCATCAGCCCCACTCCGCCACAGGCACGCATCGGCTTCCTGCTGGCGATGGAAGGCGACCGCTGGATCGTGTCGATGGGCGGGTGGGTTGGCGATCATGCGCCGACGGAACCGAATGCCTATCTCGCGTTCGCGCGTTCGCTGGCGACGCAGGACGTCTACAACGTGATTCGTGATGCCGAACCGTTGACCGACGCCGTCACCTATGCGTTCCCATCGAACCTCCGCCGGCGGTATGAACGCCTGCGACGGTTCCCCGGCGGCTACGTCGTGATGGGTGACGCGATGTGCAGCTTCAATCCCATTTATGGCCAGGGGATGAGCGTGGCGACGCTCGAGGGGCTGGCATTGCGTGACTGTCTCGACCGCTCGCGTTCGCTGGACGAGGTGTGGCGACCGTTCTTTACCGCCGCCGCTCGCATCATCGACACGCCGTGGGCGATTGCCGCCGGGAGCGATTTCGCCTTCCCCGGCGTGACGGGCCGGAAGCCGGCGGGTACCGATTTCATCAACTGGTACATGGGGCGCGTTCACCGGGCGGCATCGAACGATCGTGAGTTGTGCCGCGCGTTCTTCAACGTCGCCAACCTGCTCGAGCCAGCATCGACGCTGTTTCGCCCGAGCGTCGTCGCGCGCGTCGTGCGCGGCTGCATCTCGAGCAGAACACGCGTCGCCACACCCCGCATCGAGGCCGGGGCACCATCGCACACGAAGGCGTCACCCTTTGGTTCACCGTTGTGGGGGCCGCCATCAGGCGGTTCCGAGCAGGTGTAGGATTCAGGGCCATGAAACGGCATTTCATGGTCCTCGCCCCGATCGCGCTCGCGATGACGCTGCAATCGAGTACCGCGCTGGCGGCAGTCCCGTGCGCCGACCTGATGAAACTCTCGCTGCCGGAGACCACCATCACCACGGCCGAGGAAGTGACGGCCGGAACGTTTTCGCCTCCGCCTGGAACGTTTGGACCTCCGGGAGCAGGTCCGCTGTCGAACCTGCCCGCGTTCTGCCGAGTGGCGTTGACCGTGGCGCCGCAGATCCACATCGAGGTGTGGCTGCCGAAGGAGTCGTGGAATGGACGCTATCGTGGAGAGGGCGGTGGTGGGTACGCGGGGACGATCGCGTATGCGGGCCTTGCGACGGGCATCCGTGCGGGATACGCGACGGCCAGCACCGACACCGGCCACGCCGCATCGGTTGGTGGAACGTTTGCGTTGAATTCGGATCGCACGCTGAACCGTCAGCTCATTCACGATTTCGCGGAGCGCTCACTCCACGAGCTCGCGATCAAGGCGAAGGCGGTCATCAACGCGTACTACGGAAGCGCACCGAAGTATTCGTACTGGAACGGCTGTTCGACCGGCGGACGGCAAGGCCTGATGGCGGTGCAGCGCTTTCCTGAGGAATACGACGGCCTCGTGATTGGTGCGCCGGCGATCAACTGGGACCGCTTCATCACCGCGGAGCTGTGGCCGCAGATCGTGATGCGACAGGAAGTCGGCGGAGCCATCGCCGACAGCAAGCTGAAGGCGGTCACGACCGCGGCCGTTGCGGCGTGCGACGGCAGCGACGGCGTGATGGACGGTGTCATCAACGATCCGCGCAAATGCACCTACGATCCCGCGTCGCTCGCGTGTCGCGAGGGGAGCGATCCGGCGACGTGCCTCACGGCGGCCGAGGCCACCGCCGTTCGCAAGATCTGGGATGGTCCCATGAGCACGAAGGGAGGCGAGCGCCTCTGGTTCGGCCTCGAACGCGGCACCGCGCTGGACGCCCTGGCCGGTGGCAATCCATTCCCGATCACGACGACGCACTACCAATACTGGATCCGGCAGGATCCTACGTTTGATTGGACGACGCTCACTGAAGCGGACATCGAGCCGGCGCTTCGCGAATCGCAGAAGAAGTTCGCCGAGGTGATCGGCACTGATGATCCCGACCTGCAGCGGTTCCGCAAGCGCGGCGGCAAGATGATCATCTGGCAGGGGGAGGCCGATCAGTTGATCTTCCCGCGCGGCACGGTCAACTACTTCAATCGCGTCGCCGCGGCCAACGGTGGCGCGTCGACCGTCGATGGTTTCGCGCGTCTGTTCCTCGCGCCAGGGGTGGCCCATTGCGCCGGAGGAGCGGGTCCCAATCCGGTGGGTCTGTTCGAAGCGATGGTGGAGTGGGTCGAGAAGGGGACAGCGCCGGAGACCATCAAGGCATCACGTCCATTGCCTGATGGTGGCATTCGCAGCCGTCCGCTGTGCGCCTATCCGAAGACGGCGCAATACACCGGCGTCGGAAGCACTGATGACGCGGCGAATTTCCGTTGTGTGGACGCCAGGCACAACCCGCGCGATTTCACCGTGAAACGGTAGGGCCGCCTGAAGGCGGCCCCCACGAATACGCGCGCGACCGAACGGAATCCCACGAATACGCGCGCGCGACCGAACGGAATCCCACGAATACGCGCGCGCGACCGAACGAATCCCACGAATACGCGCGCGCGACTCAACGAATCCGACGAATATGCGTGCGCGACTCAACGAATCCGACGAATATGCGTGCGCGACCCAACAAAAGACGGGTGCGGAGCGGCCGCACAACCCTAAACACGTAGGGGCCGCCTTCAGGCGGCCCTGAGGCGCCGTAGGCTGTCATCTCGTCCGCATCAACATGGGACGGACGGCGAAGGACGTCGCGAAGGGAGGCTCCCTTCCCTAGCCGTCCTCGCTAGTTCTTCATCGCCGAGTCCCAGTGCTCGTCGGCTTTGCCGTCCTTGATCCGCCACATATCGAACCAGGTCGTCGTGTAGGTCTTCGAGGGGTCCTTCGGATCCTTGTATTCGCGCGGCCACGCGACGGTCACCATGTCGCCTTCGGCGGTCACTGACACGATCTTGCTGCGCAGCTTCTGCTGAATAGGCGTCGGCTTCACCTTCATCACCTCGGTGAAGAACTTGATGACGCCGGCGCGGCCCGACGCGGCGTTCGGGTTGTGCTGGATGTAGCGCTCGGTCAGATACTTGTCAGCCAGCTCCCAGTGATTGGCTTCGAGCAGATCGCGGAAGATGCCGTAGACGATCTGCTTGTTCGCATTGAGCTTCGGATCCGGGTGGCGGAACAGTGCTTCCGGATTGGCCACGCCGACGACAGGCTCCTGTGCGCGGAGCGGCATCACGGCGACGACGAACGCAAAGGTCACGAAAAACAGTGTCGATGTTTTCATACGGCTGATCCTCGATGTGACGACGAGTGATGTCCAATGAGCATATGGGGATCAGGCTCTAGGCTTTAGGCTCTCGAACGTGCCACAAGACCCAAAGCCCAAGCCGAGAGCCCTCGTCTACGGTCGCACTGCCTGCATGCGCTGCGACGACTTCTCGTTCTCCAGGCAGAACTCGTCGATCAATTCGGTGTCGAGCTCGAGCCCCTGGTTCAGGGAAACCGTCCACGGACGTGTGTAGACCTTCGGATCGTCGACGGTGATCTGCAGTTCGAGGGTGCCGTAGTTCGACCGGCGCAGCCGCTCGGTCATCTTCGCAGCGTCGCTCATCGGGCTGCCGCCCATGTCGATCCACAGGTTGTCGCGGAAGCCGGTCGTCTGGATGACGAGCGTGTCGCCCTCCCATTTGCCCACGGAATAGCCGTTCCACGTGGGCGTTGGATCCTCGGGCATCGGCCGTCCATCGAGAAAGATCTGCCGGTACATCGCGTTCACTTCGTAGAGCATGACCAGCAGTTTCGGCGTGTGCACGATCTTCGTCAGATGCGGCAGTCCCCACGTCCGCGGCGGGTTGTCCGGCAGGCACCGCGCGTGCGGATCGTCCTTGCTGTTGTCCGCCGTGCGCTGTTTCGTGACCGCCGCTGCCCACGGTTGGAATGGCAGGCCGCCCGGCAGACCCGTGCCGATGTTCACCGCGAGCGGCGAGCCACCGATCTCCAGGCCGCACGTGACGAACCGATTGAACTCGGGTGTGCAGGGGATGCGGTTCGCGACGTGCCAGATGCCTGACAAGTCCGGCTTGCCATCCGGGAGTCGCGGCGCGGGCGCCGTCAGATCGGGCGAACCGTCCGCCTTTCGCGGCACACCGGCCGTTGGGTAATGCAGCCACTGCGCGAGGCCGACCGTTGCGGTGCCCATGATCGCGACGACGAGCATGAGCACTCGGCTCGCGATCCCTTTGCGCTGTCGAACGTCGTTCGCACAAGACATCGTGTGTGACCTCGAGGTGTGACGGAAGTGTAGGCTCCGCGCACGAAACGTATCAACAGCGCCGCATTCGGTCGCATCGCAAATTCAAGTCCAATTTGCCCGCCCTTGACTTATGCCGATATGAGAATATGATCGCGATCGTGCCTCGGGCTGCGACTCATTCCGACGTCTTCAATGCGGTCGCCGAGCCGCGGCGTCGCGACATCCTCGAGTACCTCGCGCCCGATGAGCATGCGGTTGGCGATATCGCTGACGCGCTGCACATGGCGCAGCCCTCCGTGTCAAAGCACTTACAGGTGTTGTTCACGGTCGGGCTCGTCACGGTTCGCCGCGACGGACGGCGGACGCTGTATCGGACCAACGCCGACGCGATCAGGCCGCTGCACGAGTGGAGCGCCACCTTCGCGCAGTACTGGCGCCGGCAGCTGACTCGCATCAAGGAACACGCCGAGCGCCGCTCCGCGACGGAGTGATAGCCGGCAGGAGGCTCTCGTGCTCACCACGCCCTCGCTTGAAAATCTGTCAGTCGAAGTCAACGACACGATCGTCGTCCGCGCGTCGATCGAGACCACGTTCGAGTCGATCATCGTGCAGCTCGGACGGCAGAACGAATTACCGGACGGCACGCCGTTTCCCATGGTCATCGAGCCGTGGCCGGGCGGGCGCTGGTATCGCGATCTCGGCAGCAACAACGGACACCTGTGGGGCCACGTGCAGAGCATCAAGCGCCCGACGCTGTTCGAAGTCTACGGTCCGCTGTTCATGTCGTTTCCGGTGGCGTCCAACATGATGTATCGCCTGAAGGAAGTCGAGGGCGGCACCGAGATCGCGTTCCGGCATTCCGTGTTCGGTCTCATTCCCGATGACGTGCGGACGAGGATGGGTGACGGCTGGAAGACCTGGCTGTCGCGCATCCGTTCCCACGCGGAACAGACATCACAACGGGGCAACGTGTAGGGTGACTGTGTCAGATCCCAGACACGGTAGGGCGGACCTTGTCAGGTCCGCCAGGAGGCAACGATGAGGATTGCTGAAGTATTACTGCAGGAACTGGATCAGGAAGCGCAGACCACTCGGCGCGTGCTCGAGCGCGTGCCTCAGGAACATCTGGGATGGAAACCGCACGAGAAGTCGATGACGCTCGGCCAGTTGGCCAGGCACCTCACGATGATTCCCGGCGGTGTGGCATCGGGCGTTGCGCAGCTGACGATGCAGGTTCCGGATTTTCCGCAGCCGACAGTGGAGAGCGCTCGCGAATTGGTACCGCTGCTGGATGAGAGTGTGGCCAAGGCGCACGCGATTCTCGAGCCGATGAGCGATGCCGACATGATGGCGACGTGGCGTTTGGTGAACGGCGACCAGACGATCATGGCGATGCCGCGCATGGCGTTCCTGCGCGCCATCATGCTGAACCACTGGTACCACCATCGCGGGCAGCTCTCGGTCTACCTGCGACAGCTCGGCGTGCCGCTGCCGTCGATCTACGGCCCGAGCGCGGACGAGAACCCGTTCGCCACCCCGGCCGCGGCCGCGAGCGCGTAACGCCGCGGCCAATGCAAAAATGCAAAATTCAAAATGCAAACGCTTCGTTCCGTGAACGCCGGGTGGAAAGCGACGCGGCCCCAACCCGGATCGTGCCCGTAAGCGTTGTGTTTGCATTTTGAATTTTGAATTTTGAATTACGCGTCGCATGGCGAGCTGTGATAATCCCGCCATGCCCATCTCCGAGTGTCGCATCCGCCGCCTCATTCAGTTCCACGAGGTCGACAGCGCCAGCATCGTCCACTTCTCGTGGTTCTACCGGTACATGGAGGAGGCCGAGTACGCCTTGTGGCGAAGCACCGGCTTGAAGCTGGCGCCGTCGACGGAGCTCGCCTGGCCGCGCGTCGCCGCCTCTTTCGAGTTCAAGAAGCCGCTCCGATTCGGAGACGAAGCCGACGTCCTGATTCAAATCGCATCGATCGGCCGTAACTCGATCAGTTATCGCTGTGTGATTTCGCTGAACGGCGAGACCTGTGCGATCGGATCGATGACCGTTGTGTGCGCGAGCGGACCGCCCGGACAGGTGCGTCCGACACGCGTGCCGGATTTCATACGCGACGCTCTCACCGCCGCCATGTAAGTGGAATTCGCGAACGGTGCGTGGCTGAGCGATACGTTACACAGCGATGACATCCGGTGGCAACAGGCTGGAGGGGCTGTAAGATTTCGAGTTGATGATCGGCCGCGACGTGTACCGGTTCGGTCCGTTTACGCTCGCTCTCGATGAGCGGCGGCTGTCGACCGGCAATCACACCATCCGGCTGCCGCCGAAGGCCTTCAATCTGCTCGCGGCCCTGGTTCAGCATCCAGGACGCCTCATGACCAAGCACGAGCTGCTCGCACGCGTCTGGCCAGAGGTCTTCGTCGAAGAAGGCATTCTGACCGTCCATGTCTCCGCGCTGCGCAAGGCCCTCGGCGACAAGACCCGCCCATCGGCATACATCGAGACAGTATCGCGATCAGGCTATCGGTTCGTTGCGGCAGTCACCCACGATCTGCCCGAGAAGGATTCGCCGTTGATTGAACCGCCGAGGCCGCTGGAACTCTACGAATTCGTGGGTCGCGGCCGCGTCCACCTGCTGTCAGGGTCGCACGCCGAGCTGCCTCGGGCTGTCGACGCCTTCCGCGCCGCCATCGCGTTGGACCCGACGTATGCGCCGCCGCACGCCGGTTTGGCGAGCGCACGGTGCAAGCAGGCGACGCTTCGCGCGGTACCGCATCAGGAGGCCTTCGCCGAGGCGAAGACGTCGGCGCTCCGCGCGCTCGCGCTGGATTCGAGCAGCGCCGACGCGCAGGTGGCCCTCGGCACGGTGCAGTTTCTGGTCGAGTGGGACTGGATCGGCGCCGAGCGAAGCCTGCAGCGCGCACTCCAGGTCAGCCCCGATCATACCGAGGGGCTGTTGGCGTACGGATGGCTGCACGAGGCACTCGGTCGCCTCGATGAAGGGCTGCGGTTCAAGCAACGGGCGCTGGCGCGGGACCCCCACTCTCCTGTGGTGCTCCTTCATATCGCGCTCTCGTGCTCGTATCAGGGGAAATTTGACGAAGCGCTCGCGTGGGCGAACCGGGCGCTGGAGATCGACCGCGGCCAGCGGCTTGCCGCAACCTTCGTCGCCTTTCTCTACTGGAGCAGTGGAGACATCGATCGATTCATCGATCACAGCATCAGCACCGCGATTGCGCGTGGCATCGCCAACGACGCTCTGGCAGCGTTGAAGCAGGTCCACGTTGCGATGCGGCACGCGTACGCGGAGCAGGGTGTGGCGGGATGGAGCCAATTCATGGCGGACCACATTTCGAACGCGTCCCTGGGCCCTGACGCCATGTCGCCGATGGCCTCTCAGCGTGCCGTGCTGTACGCAGCGGCGGGCCGACTCGACGAGGCGTTCGCGTGCCTGGATGAGGCCATTGCCGCTCGCGATCCGATCATGGTGTCCCTCGCGGTTGGCACCCAGTGGGATCCGCTGCGAGCCGACCGACGGTTCGCGAGTCGCCTGCAATCGATGTCACTGCCCGCCGTCGAGCGCTGACTCACCGCGATTCCGTGCGCAGGCTGTGTGGGAGGCGAGTGCGCAGCCAAGGGATCTGGCCCCGATGGTTGATCTCGTCTTCGGCGACGTGAAACCACGCCCAATGCGCGTTGAGGCCTGGCGCAATTCGGAGCGGCGCCTCGAACCACGCATCGTCGCGTGCTCTCAGCGCGGCGAGCGTCACCTCGCGGGTGCGCCGGAGCTCGTCGAGATAATACGACAGCTCGTGGCCACGAATGTCGTGGCGTCCCGTGTCGGCTGCGAACCGTCGAATGGTTCGCTGAGCTGCGACGGCTTCGACCCGCTCGTCTCCAGCGACCAAGTTGCTTTTACCGGCCGAATGAACGTGACCCGTTTCTCGATCTCGGACCCGATCTACCGCTCCTGCAAGTGCTCCTGGCGCTGACGCAGTATGTCCTCGCTGGCGGCGAAGCGTGAATCGACGAGCGGGCGCGGCGCGATGCCGAGGCCGACGAGCGCGATGACGAGCGCGACGAACGTCCATGCCTCCGGTCGCGTCAATCCGAACCGCAGGCTGGGGTGCGATACGACATCGGAGCGACCGCAGAACAGCGAGAAGTACATTCGGAGTACCGCGAGTCCCGTGAGCGCCGACGCGATCACGATGCCGAAGCCCATAACAGGGAACGCATCGACGGCGCCATCGACCAGCAGCTCCTGACCGACGAAGCCGAGCGTGCCGGGAAAGCCCGTACACGCAAGGCCCATCGCCAGGAACGTGATGGCGAGCAGCGGCATCCGCTCGTACCCGCCGTGATACCTCGTGAGATCAAGGCGCCCGCGGCGCGCTTCGAGGACCAGCACGCAGCGGGCGAGTCCCGCAAACGCCAGACCCGCTGACAGCCACACCAGCAGACCACCGGCAAGCGCGCTCACGCTCGTGCAGTCGAGACCGGCCATCACCAGCGCGGACTGACTCATGAACAGATACCCGCAGGCCCGTCGCGCGCTCGTCTGCACGAGCGCGAGCGCGGCACCGTAGACCGCGGTCGCCAGCGCCAGGATCGCGATCACACGCAGCATCTCCGGTGACGCACGCGGCACGATCAGCACGACGGTCATGTACGCGCCGACCTGCGGTGCGTTGAACAGGATTGCCGGTCCCAGGCGTCCGCGATCGAAGACTTCCGGCACCCACGCATGGAACGGCACGATGCCCTTCCGCAGCAGCGCCGCGATCACGATCGACCACATGCCAGCCGTCTTCAAGACGCCGTATTGCGCGGCCGGGGTCACGAGAAGAGCCACCCCCACGGCGAACAGCAGCGTCGACAGGCCGAGATACACGCCAACGACGCGCCGTTGATAGCCATGCGCCGCGAGTGCGGACAGGAACGTCCCAACGGATGCGACCGATAGCAGGAGGAGAGTGACCGCGCTCTCCGTCAGGAACGACGCGAGCGTAATCACCGTCGCGAGCGCCGTTCGCCGCAGTCCGCGTCGGTCGAGTGAGGCGCGCGGCGTGACCGCGACCGTGAGCAGCCACAATCCTCCTGCGAACGGCAGGAGCGCAGCCGAGAGCATGTCGATGCGAACGATCGCTTCTCCATCCGCAACCGCGGTGAGCGCAGACGTGCGGATCGAGAAGCCGCGCAGACGTGGCGACACGGCAATCGCCAGCGCGAGCACCAGCATCGCCGCGGCGGACAGGACCGCCGTGCGGCGCAGGCGATCGACGTCGACGCGCATGAACGACGCGGCGATGACGAGCGAGGGCAACGCCGCAAGCGCGAACAGCCACGGCCGACCGTCACTCATCGCCCGGCTCCACTGCCTCGCGACCATGGCGCGACAGGCTCGAGAAACACAGCCACTGATCGAGATCGGTCAAGGCGCGTGTGAGCCGGGTAAACGGATCGATCACGACGCGATCGAGCGCGTGATCCAGAAACCCGCGCTCGAGCGCGAACAGGAACAGCCGCGGGTGGCTCCGGCCCGGCGACGCATGTTCGCCGATCGCCTCTTCCATCCCGTGCAGATCGTGCAGGACGTTGGGCGCGCTCAGGAACTGCAGCAAACGGAAGGAGGCGTGTCCGACCAGATGGATGAACGCGAGCGTGTCCCAGCCGACGGCGATCTCGACGACGATGATCCCGACTTGTGTGAGCGAGGCGTATGCGAGCGAGGACTTCACGTCGCTCTGCACCCGAGTCGTGATGCCTGCAAACACTGCAGTGGCTGCACCAAGCGCGCCCGCGAGCAGCCGCGCGACGGGCGTGTGTTCGAGCAGCGGCGCGGCCCGCAGCAGCAGAAAGCAGCCGGCGTGAATCGAGAGCGACCCGTAATAGACAGCGCTCGACGGCGTCGGTCCCTCCATCGCACGCGGTAGCCAGCTCGAAAACGGCAGCAGCGCGCTCTTGCACGCGACCGCCACGATCAGGAGAACCGCGATGATCGTGGCAGTGGTTGGCGACAGCGTGACGGTCGACGTCCCGCCCACGCCAAAGAGGAGCATCAGGCTGCCGGTGCCGGCTACGTGACGGAGCAGGACCGCCGCCGAGAGCATCGCGGCATCGCTGATGCGGTAGACCGCGAGCACCCGAAAGGCATTGGACACCGTGGCGGGGCGTTCCTGAAAGAACGCGACGAGCAGTCCCGAACTGAGGCCGACGAGCTCCCACCCGACGAAGAGGACCGCAACGTTCCCGGCGAGTGCGACCAGCAGCATGCCGGTCACGAACATCGCCAGCAGGACGAAGTACCGGTTGTACCCCGATTCGCGATGGAGGTATCGATTCGAAAACGCGGACACCACGCCGCAGATGGCTGTCGCGAGCGCCGCGAACGCCAGGGAGATCCGGTCGACGAGGAACTCGATCGCGATACCGCCTTCGTGCGAGGTCGACCATGCGCCATACGAGAGCAGTTGCGTCTCGGTCGCGGTCGCGCCATAGACGATGAAGGCAAGCAGGAACGCGATGCACGCAACGGTGATCGAACCGGCAGCGAGTCGGCCGGTCCATCGCTCGGACAACGGGCGGTTGAGGAGCGACGCGACACCCAGCAGCGCGAGCAGCGATGCCGGCGAGCCAACGCCGACGAGCACGAGCACCGTGAGCGGCAGGCCCGGCATCACGCCGACGGTCGCAGCGTGCCCATGCGATCGTAGGGTCCGCCTTTATCCCGGCGATCGTAGGGTCCGCCTTTATCCCTGCGATCGTAGGGTCCGCCTTCAGGCGGACCAGCAGCAGACACGATCGCTACTGGTGGAAGGAACCCGCGCTTGCCCTGATACCACGCAGCGGAATCGCCGGTGACGACCGGAAGCGATTGGTCAGGCACGTGTGGAACGAAGCCGGTCGATCGGAGTTCCCACAACGCCCCGGAGTCTGCGTCGAGGCAGGCAACCCAGATCCACCGGTTGCGCACGAGGCGCTCGATTCCGTGATTTCCCTCGACGACGCGCAGCAGCCGTTCGCGCGTGCCTTCGACGACGATGGCCAGTCGCGTGGGTTCGTGGATTTCCACCATCTGCCACGGCAGCCCGGTCCGCAGATCGCTCTGCGCGCCGTCCATCACACCGAGCAGCGACGTCACGTTGTGCGGCAGCTTGGTGCCGCAGCCGTAACCGGTTGGATCGACGTAGCTGAAGTAGTACTCGAGGCTGATCCCGGCACAGACCGGCACGACCGCCGCCATGATCCGCGCCAGGATCGCGCCATCGTCATCGTGCGACGGATCGTAGGAGACGAGGAACGCGCGGCGGTCGAGAAACAGCCCGCGCGTGCGCATGCGCCGGCCGATGACGCAGAAGGCGTTGGTGGCGTGCCCATACTCGGGACGAGGTTGCGCCAGGTCGGCGGCTCGACCCTGCACGTGTGCCAGCGCGGCCAGCGGCGGATACCACAGCGGAACCGAATCGAAACGGCGACAGCGTTCGTGGGCCTCGCGTCGCCTGGCGGTTTCGATCGCCGCCATCGCCTGTTCGAGCAGCGCGCCGTGCGTCGGCGGGACGAGGTCCTCATCGAAGAACGAGACGTCGTTATTGCACGTGTTTCTTTGGGCGCCGACGAACCAGGTGGTCGCGTCGATGGTGAGTCCTTCGGACGCGAGCAGTTCACGGACGCGTGGATCGTTGGCCATCTGCGCGAACGCGCGGGCGTTCGGGCCGCCGCGTCCACCGCCGCAGGCACCGCAGTCGTGAGCTGACTCGTGAGGGTTGTTGAGGCTGACCGATCCGTGGCCGAGGATGAGGACAAGCGGCGAAAGACCATTACGCGGACCACAGGCACCCCAGCGCGCAGGCGTGCGCGCCGGGGACCCCGCCGTTCGGTCCGCGCCGCTGCTGAGAGTTTGATCCGCGCCGCTTCCGAGTATTCCGATGTCGACGAGGACTCGTCGCACGATATCCGCCATCTCGCGCACGGTGAATCCCGAGTACTTCCCGATCGGCGGCACGGTCTCCTGTCGATCGACCTGAAGGCGCGTGCGCTCCGGCGCGATCGACGTCTCGCGGACACGTCGCCACTGCGACGACAGCCATGGAAACACGACGCGCAGCACCAGCGGCACGAGCGTCACCCACCCGAAGGCCGTCATCAGCAGAGCGCCCCGCATCGGCAGCCGGCTCCCGAGGTGCACGTTGTAGCCGAGGAATCCTGACGCCCGCCGGTGCAGGCGCCGCGAGCGCTCCATCAGGCCATGCTCCGCCGCGATTTCCGCGACGTAATGATCGGCACGAACGGCAACCGGGCAGAGCGGTCGAGGATGGGCGTCGGTCGCGCCCTGGTGATACATGGCGACGCTGAAGAAGCCGGCAGTGCTGAACGTCTCGCACGCCGGCTCGACTTCTTCGAGATGGCGGCGGACGATTCTTCGCGCTCGTCGATGCAGAAGATCGCCTGAAATACCGGTGCTTCGCGGACCACAGGCACCCCAGCGCGCAGGCGTGCGCGCTGGGGACCCCGCCGTTCGGTCCGCGCACGCATCTTCACTATGCTGATCGGTGGCGCGGACCCTGTCAGATCCGCGAGGCGCATGCTGAATGAGCGCATCGTACAGGCGATAACGGATCGTCCGCTCGAACGCCTGATGGAGGACGCGTCGCCGGCGGAGCGCGTCCAGCTGCCGCAGTTCCGATTCCAGCTCCGATACGTGTCGCGGTGTCCACTGCTCGACTATCGACGGATCGAGGCCGCACAACTGTGCAACGTGAAAGAGCGGCCACGCGCGTTCGGTCGCGGTTCGCGGCTCCGGCGACGGACGGCGCGCGCGGAGCGACCCGCGCAACTCGGACATCGGGCCGTCGAAGGGGACTCGCTGCACGGCCTCATCGAGCGCGGCGCGCTCGAACAACAACCGAACGGCGAGATACCCGCGCAGTGTCACGCTGATGTCCCGCGCCGGCACGCGGTCGGGCCGTTCCTCGATCTGCCGGACGATACCCGCCCATCCGCGCAGAGCGAGCAGCTCAGCGCTCAGGTAGTCGACCCACTCATCCTTGGACACGCCGAGCGCAGCGAGCGAGTTCACGATCGACTCGAGCGCATCCCGATTCGCGGTGCGATCCTGCTCGACAAGCCGCGGCAGCGTCCGCGCCCAGCGCCCGCAGCGTGCTGCCAGCGACGAGCGGTAGATCTCGAGGAAGCAGCCGTGAATGCCGTGATTGCGTTCCGGCATCGACCAGTGCGCAAGCCCCTGATCGAGGTATCCGGCGAGGAATCGAATGAGCGGCGGATGGAACCACGCATCGATATCGACGTCGCAGACGGTCAGCAGCCAGTCGCGATGACGGATCGGAGTATCGCGAACCGTGAAGGTCCGCGCCGCATCTCCATGAGACGCCCGCGAATGGGCGCGATCCGCGGCTGCGAGGCAGGCATTCCACAGGCGACGGACGGCGCGCCGCTCCTCGCCCGGCCCGTCGATCGGCTCCCGCAGCGCGGCCAGTGCTGACCGGGCCGGTGCCGGCAGGTCGGTGCGGAACCGCGACAGCGCGCCGGTTTCGTCGAGGATCCAGGAGAGCTCGCGACCGCTCGCCTCCGGAATGCCGTGGAGCACCACGGCTCGCCAGAGGTCCAGCCGACTGCTCGCTCCTGCCACCCTCGCGCTCGCGCGTGCGCCGAGCTGGTCGGCGAGCAGCGCGTCGACGTCCTTGGCGCGAATACGGCCGGACGCGAGCTTGTCGCGATAGCGAACCTCGGGCAGGAACGGCTCGCGTCCCAGACGTTCGGCGGCGTGTTCGACCGCGTCTTCGAAGGACTGATCTTCGAAGGCGTGCAGCGTGTTGTGATGCATGAAGATGCTGATCGGGCCCTGAGCCGGCAGGAGGTGCGCGAGATCATCGATCACCCGGCTCAGCGGATGATCGGCAACGCTGTGGTCGTGGGCCATCGAAGAGGCGATCGTAGCTCCGTTAGCTGTTGGGGCGCGGACATGTCAGTCGGGCGGTGGCAGACCATTGCGAGCCATCGATACGGAAAAGGTATTACTCGCAACCAAACATATATTTCACACTTGCATGCAGCAGGAGTAGAACGTTTCTACAACAGCAAGCAAACCCGCGTACGCGCGCGGCGGACGCGTTGACGCGGACATGGAGGCTCACGCAATGCCGAGATGTGCCAAGGCCATCCTGCCCCTGGTGTCGCTCCTGCTCTTCCCCCTTACTGCGTATGCCCAGGCGTCCATCGTAGGCGTTGTCCGAGACGCCTCGGGAGCCGTGTTGCCCGGCGTGACTGTCGAAGCTTCGAGTCCGGCGCTCATCGAGAAGACGCGCACGGTGGTCGCCAACGGCCAGGGTCAGTACTCGATCGAAGATCTCCGGCCGGGCACGTACACTGTCACGTTTTCGTTGTCCGGATTCACCACGGTCAAGCGTGAAGGGATCCAGCTGGCGGGCAGCTTCGCCGCCACCGTGAACGCCGATATGCGAGTGGGAGGCGTGACCGAGACGATCACCGTGAGTGGGGAAGCCCCGGTCGTCGATGTCACGACCACGCGCAATCAACAGGTCATCAGCGGCGAGACGGTCAACGAGATCCCGTCGTCGCGGAACTATTCGTCGTTCACGCACCTCGTGCCGGCGCTCAACGTGCAGCAGAATGACTTCGAGGGCTCCAACCCGGCGTTGTACAGCGTGTTCCAGATCCACGGCGGCCGGCGCAACGAAGGACAGGTCCTCGTCGACGGCATGAACGGCGGGTATCAGGGCATGGGCGTGTCGGGCTACGTGCCCGAGGTCGGCAACTCGCAAGAGGTGGTCTTCACGCTCAGCGGCGGCCTTGGTGAATCGACGACCGGCGGCCCGCAGATGAACATCGTGACCAAGCAGGGGGGCAACACGTTTTCCGGCGGCTTCTTCATCAGCGGCACCGGCGACGCCCTGCAGGGCAGCAACATCGAGGGCTCGGGGCTGACGGCCACCAACTCCATCAAGAAACTGTGGGAGATCAATCCGTCGCTCGGCGGACCGATCGTCCGGGACAAGTTGTGGTTCTTCGGCACCTTCCGCTATCAGGCCAGTCGGCAGAACGTGGCCAGCATGTGGGCCAACCTGAACGCCGGCGACGCGACGAAGTGGACGTACCTTCCGGCCGACGGGAAAAACGGCCGTGCGCTCGACCAGGCCGTGACGGACGGCTCGTGGAGACAGACGAACGCGCGCGTGACCTGGCAAGTCAGCCCGCGGAACAAGATCAGTTTCTGGAACAGCCTGCAGTACTCCTGCATCGCCTGCGACGGCGGCGGCGACGGCACCGGGCTCGGATTTGGCGCATCGGTGCGCGCGCCCGAGGCCTACACCACCAACGAAAACCATCCGAGCATGATGACGCAGGTGAGCTGGACGTCGCCGGTCACCAACAAGCTCCTGCTCGAGGCCAATGCGCAGCTGGGTCCGTATTTCTGGTGGGGCAGCCGTCAGAAGAACGATTTCGACACCACCATGATTCCGGTGCTCGAGACCGCGGGCCCCATTCCGAATATCAACTACCGGGCGGAAAACTGGTCGGGGCACAAGGGCTACACGAATATCGGCCAGGGGTCCGCGTCGTACATTACGGGGTCGCACTCGGCGAAAGTCGGCTTCCGTTTTCACCAGAACATCGCGATGTACCCGGTCAACTTCTACAACAACTCGCAGCTCAGTTACGTCTTCACGAACGGTGCACCGAGCGCCGTGACCGTGTACGGCGACGCGAATGCCGCCCAGGAACAGCACCAGTTCATGTCGGCGGTGTACGCGCAGGATCGTTGGACTCTCGGGCGACTGTCGGTGCAGGGCGGGTTACGGTTCGAGCACCTCGGCGACTACTTCCCGGAGCAGCACATGGGGCCGAACCGCTTCATCCCGACGGCGATCGTCTTCCCGGCGACGGACGGCCCGCTTTCTCAAAAGGACCTGATGCCGCGGTTCGGTGCGTCGTACGACGTGTTCGGCAACGGAAAGACGGCGGCGAAGTTCTTCATGGGCCGCTACGTGACCACGTTCAACACCGTCGATGAGTGGGCCGCTTACAGCCCCGCGGGAATCGGCCATTTCGTGAGCGTGGATAACCAGAGACCGTGGATCGACGCCAACAACAACTACGTTCCCGAATGCAACTTCACGAACCCGGCCGCCAACGGCGAGTGCGGTCCCGGGAATCCGTCGTTCCTCAAGACGCTTCCTCCGCTCACCACGGATCCCGAGCTGACCGGCGGCTGGAACTCTCGCGAGTACAGCTGGGATCTCAACGCGGGCATCACCCAGCAGATCGCCCCGAGGGTCTCGGTCGAAGTGAATTACATCCGACGCAGCTGGGGGAACCTGACGGCCACCATCAACCGCGCGTGGACACCGGCCGACTTCGACACCTTCACGTTCACCGCGCCTCAGGACCCCAAGCTGCCGGGCGGCGGTGGGTATCCCTTGACCTTCCGCGACATCAAGCCGGGAGCCTACACGCGGGCGGCCGACAACTTCCTCACGTTTGCCAACAATCTCGGGGGCGCGTACAACAAGTTCAACGGCGTCGACGTCTCGGTCAACGCGCGTCTCCGCGACGTCACCGTCCAGGGTGGCACGAGCACCGGCAATGCCATCGAGGACGGATGCGGCGTTGTCGCGAATCACCCTGAGTACTACATCTTCGGACCGTGGGGCGGCACCGGCGGGTTCCTCGACACATTCCTCGGCGGTATCTCCCAATGGCCGCAGGCGTTCTGTCACCGGGAGTCTGGCTGGCAGACGAACCTGAAGGGGCTCGCGACGTACACCATCCCGAAGGTCGACGTCCTGCTCAGCGGAACGTTCCGCAGCCTGCCCTATCCTGGAAGCGAATTCCCATCCGTGCAGAGCCAGAGCCTCGGGGCGCAGGTGCTCGCGTTCAACATCCCGGGCGTCGTCAATACCACGTCGCTGGCGCGTCCGTTTGGTAGCGGACAGGTCGTCGAGTTCCTGCAGATCGTCGAGCCAGGCACGGTCTACGGCGATCGTCTGAACTCGGTAGATTTACGCTTCGGTAAGATCTTGCGGTTTGGGAAGACCAAGTCGCAGGTGAATCTCGATATCTACAACCTGGCGAACTCGAACACGACCGAGGTGTACCAGCGAAACTACGGACCCACGTATCTCAACCCGCTGTCGATCATGTCGGCGCGGTTCTTCAAGATCAGCGGGCAGATCGAATTCTGACGCTGGAAGGGATCAGGATTCAGGTATCAGGAATCAGGGCTGTCAGGGATTCAGGTCCGAGCAATCAGGCCTCTTTCCTGGCCCAGCCCTGAATCCCGATTCCTGATACCTGATTCCTTCGTTTGACGATGCTACACTTCAGCTGATGGCGCCGGACGAGCGACAGAAGCTGCTGCGCACGATTCTCGATCAGCACAACGAAGCCGCGCGAGCTTTCCGTGTGAGCAGTGATGCATTCGATCGAGCGATGGACGCTGTTCGTCAAACCGTGGCCGCCGTACACGCGGCGAACGACGCGCAGCGCGAGGCCCTCGATGCGTTGATCGCCGCCAACACCGCAGCGCTGGCGCTCTTCAACGAGGATAGTTCCGGACCTCTCTCGTGATATTCGTGCGGTTCAACTCCCGATCCGATTTCCCCGGCGAACCGATGTCATAGAATCTCCACGTTACAGGCCGCCCGTGGAGCTTCGGCACTTCCGCTATGTCGTCGCGCTTGCCGAGACGCTGCACTTCGGTCAGGCTGCTCATCGTCTGGGTATCAGTCAACCTCCGCTCAGTCAGCAGATCCGACAGCTCGAAGAAGAACTGGGCGCGCCGCTTTTCCATCGCACGAAACGACAAGTTCAACTCACCGAGGCGGGAAAGGCGTTCGTCGCCGAGGCGAGGCTCGTGCTCGCGCAGGCGGACCATGCCGCGCGGATTGCCGCTCGCGTCAGCCAGGGCGAAACAGGCCGGCTCGTGATTGCGATCGCCGGTCCGGCCGACGCCCCGATTTTCATCGACATCCTCCGTCGGTTCGCGAGGCGCCATCCGAGCATTCGCGTTGCGTTGCGCAATATGGGGACGACACACCAGGTTCAGGCGCTGCGCGAGGGACGTGTGCACGCCGGTTTTCTGGTACCGCCGATCGACGATCCGTCACTGGCCGTCGAGAACGTCGTGCGCCAGCCGGCCGCTGTGGCCCTGCCGCGCAATCATCCGCTCGCCAGGCGGAGCTACGTCCCGCTGCGAGCGCTTGCCAACGAGCCGCACGTGATGTTTTCGCGCGAGCTCGCGCCGCGCTATTTCGACACGATCGTGAGCGCGTGCGCGCGGGAAGGGTTCACGCTCAACGTGGCTCACGAAGTCGACAATTTGAGCAGCGCCTGTGCCATCGTTGCCGCGGGGCTGGGCGTCTGCTTCGTCCCGGCGAGCCTGCAGCAGGCGCGATCGCGGCAGATCGTGCTCAGGCCCTTGAGACCGCATCTGTCGGATCTCGACTCGCCGCTGGCGCTCGCGTATCGCCGAACGCCCACATCTGAGTGCGTCCAGTTGCTGGTCGCGATCGTCAAGGACATGGTGCGCCACGCCTCGCGCAACGGTTCCCCCTCCGCCAAGGCGGGCCGCCGTGGCGGTCCGACCAAGCAGTGCTGACTAGCGGTTCGCCCACGGCGAACCGCCTTGGGGGACAAGCCTCAATCCGCCAAGGGGACGGGGGACAGGCCCGTCAGGAAGTGAGAGAATCTGTGACCGTCATGATCAGTAGACGAGATCTCCTCGAACACAGTGGAGCACTTCTCCTTCTCGGCGCGTTGCCGCAGGCGCAGGCGGAAGCACAGGCGCAAGGTAGAGGCCGTGGCGGTGGAATCCTGTTCACGCACGACCTCCCGGAAGTGACGCTCAAGAACTGGGAGGTGACCGCCGTGGAAGTCGCATATGCGCCCGGACAGAGTTCGGCCGCGCATCGGCATCCAGGGATCACGATCGCCTACGTCCTCGAAGGGGAGATCAAATCGAAGGTGGGCGATGGACCGGAGCGGGTCTACAAGGTAGGGGAGATGTTCTTCGAGAATCCCCGGGAGCTCCACGCGGTGTCGGCCAACGCGAGCACGACGAAGCCCGCGCGGCTGCTGGCGATCCTGCTCGCCGAGAAAGGGCAACCGCGAACCGCGCCAGCTTGAGCTGGTTGGTGGTTGGTAGTTAGTAGTTGGTAGTTACTACTTGGTGGTTGGTGGTGTGAACTCACCGAGGAGGGCCGCCTTTCGTGAGCAACCACTATCCACCAACCACCACCCACCAACCGGCCACGATTCAGTGCCGCAAATCGATCGTCCAGATCTCTCCGCCCAGCGTCACGATGTACGCCCGGTTCCCGATGAACTCGAGAGACGTCGGCCGGTTCAGACTTCCGACGATCTCGGTCAACGTGCCATCCCAGTTCACCTTCACCAGCGAACCAGTATCCGGCAGGGCTGGCGATCCGGGTGGCCCTCCGCCGTACTGTCCTTGCGACAGCGCGTATAGCGTGCCGCCCGTGCCGAACTCCACGTCGACCAGCAGGCTCGCTCCCGATGCGATCGGGCTCGCAGGCGCGTCGGCGTGCAACAGCACCACCTTCCCGTCCTGCGGCAGATGCGGAACCGGTCCCGCCTCCGACATGAAAACGTTGTTCCCCATGCGCGCCAGCCCCGTCGGAACGATGTTGCCAAACGTCGCGAATTCGCTGATGGCGCCGTCGAGTGTGACCTGCAGCACGCGATTGTGGTGGCCGTCGGTCACCAGGAAGCCGTTTCGATACGGCTCGATCGCGAACTGAAGACCGCTCGGCACGTCGAACGGCGTCTGCGGCGGGTTCTGGATGGAATAGAGCCCGAGGTCGGCGATGACGGTGAACTCGCTGGGACCGTCGACGCGGTAGATGCCGACGACGCTGCTGCCTCCCACGTCGGAGCCAACCAGCGTGACCAGCACATAGGCAGTCGTGTCTCGAAATGCGATGTCGATTGCGCCGCCGAGGCCGATGATCGACGGCGGCAGGCCGCTGGCGAACGTGCTGACGGCTCCGCTGTTCGGATCGACGCGCAGTACTGTTCCCGTGGCGCCTTCGGTCACGTACAGCGCGCCATCGGGTCCGACCGTGCTTCCTGACCCGCCGGCCAGTGCCGAGGTCAATAGTTCAGGCGACGGGACAGCTGCGCGCGCATCGTGCACTGCACTCGTCAGCACGATCGTCGGCACCATCGCCGCGCAGATTCCCGCCAGGCGTTTTCGGATCATGGACAACCCCTCCTTGGATACGGCGCATCGTCGCGCGGCCGATGCGGGATGCGGGAGTAAACTTGGGCGATTTCACGGTGAAATTTCCCGGGACATGAGCGCAGTGAAGCCGGACCACGCGTCGACGCCGGAGCCAGGCGTGTCGAGAGAAGAGATCTCCAGCGCGCTCGCGCGAATGCTCGACAGCGACACCTTTGCCACCACGCCGGTGCTGCGACGCTTCCTTCGGTTCGTCGTCGAGCAGACGCTGCACGGGAACCGCGACGAGCTCAAGGAGTACGCCGTCGGTGTCGCGGTCTTCGATCGCGGCGCCGGATTCGATCCGCAGATCGACACGATTGTCCGCGTGCAGGCTCGTCGTCTGCGCGCGCGCCTCGCCGAGTACTACGCGGGTTCTGGCCGCGGTGACGAGGTGCGGATCGACCTGCCGAAGGGAAGTTACGTCGCGTCGTTTCGACGCCAACAGGCTCGTGACGCCGTGGCTGCGGGGGCGAGCGTCTTCGCGCTCGCGGGTGCGTATGTGTCGGCGATGTCGCCCGATCGGTTCCGGCTGCCGATTCGTCGAGTGTCGCTGATTGGACGCGCGGACGCGATCGAGTCGGTACGCCAGCTCCTCCTGCGCGACGAGGTGCGCCTGGTGACATTGACCGGCGCCGGCGGCAGCGGAAAGACCAGCCTGGCGGTGGAAGCTGCGCGCAGGGCGGAAACCGACTTCGAGCGTGTGCATTTCGTTCCGTTGAGTGCGATGACGGACGCGGAGGCCGCGGCGATTGCCGTGGCACATGCGCTGGGACTGCGGCACACGGAGGGCAAGCAGCTCCTGGAGGCGCTGCGCGAACACGTGCATCTCTCGGTGGACGAATCGGCTCTCCTGATTCTTGACAACGTCGAGCAGATCGCCGGCATCTCGAGCGTGATTGCGACCGTGCTGGATGCGTCGAACACGTTGACGGTTCTGGTGACGAGCCGGCGACGGCTGCGTCTCGCCGGCGAGTTCAATTACACCGTTGATCCGCTGCCGGTTCCGAGCCCGCATGATCGAGCGTCGGTCACGACGTTGGCGCGCAACCCTGCCGTCGCGCTGTTCGTGGAACGCGCGGCGGCAATCGACCCGTCGTTCACGCTGCGCGACGACAACCGGGCGTCGATCGCGGATCTGTGCGCGCAGCTCGATGGCCTGCCGCTGGCGCTCGAGTTGGCCGCCGCGCGGATCCGCGTGCTGACGCCGGCGGAGTTGAGTGCGCGTATGCGCTCGTCACTGGATCTGCTGACCGCGGGTGAATCCGATGCGCCGCCGCGGCACCAGACGTTGCGGCGTACGCTCGAGTGGAGTCATGCGCTGCTCAAGCCCGAAGAGCAGCGACTGTTTCGCCGGCTCGCCGTATTCTCCGGCGGCTTCACCATCGAAAGCGCCGAGGCCGTGTGCAATACGCGCCGCGATCTGGGCGTCTCGGTGCTCGATGGTCTGTCATCGCTCGTCGACACCAGTCTGCTCGTGTCGATCGGTCATGGTGCGGCGGCGCGCCGATTCACGATGCTGATGACCGTTCGCGAGTTCGCGCTCGAGCAGCTCGGATCGAGCGGTGAGCGCGATGCCGTCCGACACGCGCACGCGGCGTATGCGATCGTCGTCGCCGAGGAGATCGCCATCAGGACGTCACCGGCGCAGCTTGCCGAGTGGCTCGCCACGTGCGATGCCGAACACGACAACTTTCGCGCGGCGCTCGCGTATCTCGTCGAGTGCGGCAAAGGCGAGTGGGCGCTGCGGCTCGCATCGGCGCTCTACCGGTATTGGGAGCATCGTGAGCACCTCGTGGAGGGTAAGGTGTGGCTGGAGACGATTCTCGCGCTCCCGAGTGCCAGCGCCAGGACGTCGTCTCGTGCCCGCGCGCTCACCTATGCCGCGGCGTTCGCGAACAATCAGGGTGACCACCAGACCGCGTACGAACAACAGCTCGAGGCGTTGAACATCTGTCGTGACCTCGGCGACATGAAGGGGGCGGTCGGAGCGCTCAATTCGATCGCGGCCAGCGCCCGGTTTCGCCGTGATTACACGACGGCGCTCGAGTGGAGCCTCGAGACGCTCGCTGCCTGCGAAGCCATCGGCGACAAGCACGCGATTGCCGCCGCGCTGAGTAACGTCGCCGATGTGGAATTCCTCCTTGGCCGTCATCACCAGGCGCGCCATCTCCTGGAGCGGGCGTCGGCGACCTTCGCCGAAAGCGGCGAACCGACGTGCAGTGCGTGGTGCTCGAACCATCTGGGCGATATCGCCGCTGCGCTCGGCGAGCGTGAGGAAGCCAGGCGATCGTACGCCGCCGCCGTGCAGATCTTTCGCGTGATGGGCGATGCGTGGGGACTGGCGCGATCGGCGTGCGATCTCGGACATCTGGCCTGCGACGACGGCGACTTCGTGGCTGCGCGAGCATGGTTCGCCGACGCCATGAGCAGATTTGCCGAGCTCGAGTACAAGCGAGGTCTGGCGTCGGCGCTCGAGGGATTCGCACGCCTGTCGCTCGACAGGGGTGATTCGGCCCGCGCAACGACGTTGGCGGCCGCAGCGACGGGGCTGCGACAGGCGACGGGCGCAGTGCCCCGAGGCCACGTGGATCGCAAGCTCGAACGCATTCGTGAATTCGCCGTCGACGTGTGCGATCCCGATCGCGCGGAACGGTGGCGAGCCGGGTTGCGGATGACCGCAGAGGAGGCGGTTACGTACGCGCTCAGGACGGATGCGTAGCCGGCGTGTCCTCGTAGTTGGCCGGATCGACGAGTCGTCGTACCGCTTCCACACGATCGACGGGCAGTCCGATCATGCGCCCGTGTTCGACAATCAGGCTTTCATCGGGCGAGAAGTAGATGCAGTAAATCTTGTCGTCCGTGATGAAGCTCTGAATCCACTGGATCGTCGGGCCAAGACGTTGCAATGCCTCCAGCGACTTCAGCGACGCGTCGCGGATCTCGGCGTCGGTGAGCTTGGATGCACCGGGTACCGTCCGTTCGATGATGAACTTGGGCATGATTCTTCTTTTCCAGTCCTCGGGCTCGGGCGATTATAGCGGCGCATGACCTCACGTTTCCCGCTCCGCGCACTTCCGATCATCGTGATGATGGGCGGTGTGTGGCTCGCGGCCGCACAGACGCCGAAGCCACCGGGGCCGTTGAAGATCGAGAAGGTCCGCGACAACCTTCACGTGATCTCGGGCGAAGGTGGCAATGTAGCCGTCTACGTCACCGACGAAGGCGTCGTCCTGGTCGACGACATGTTCGATCGCAACCATGCCGACATCCTGGCGCAGGTGCGATCGATCACCGATAGGCCGCTCCGCTATGTCGTGAACACGCACCAGCACGACGATCACGCCGGCGGTGATCTGAAGATGTTGCCGCTCGCCGAAGTGATCGCGCATCAGAACGTGCGGAAGAACCTCGAGCACATCAAGCAGCCGTACTACGAGGACACGCCCGGCACACCGATCGGTCTTCCGCGTCTCACGTTCTCCGACCAGCTCTCGATTCATCTTGGCGGCAAGGAAGTTCGTGCCTACTACTTCGGTCGTGGGCATACGAGCGGCGACGCGATCATCTACTTCCCCGAGCTTCGCGTGATCCACACGGGCGACCTGTTTCTCGGTAGACGGTTCGGCGGACGCAATGAGCCGGGAAAACCGCGGGGCGTGAACATCTACGTCGACTACGCCCAAGGCGGAAGCTTCAGCGACTGGAGCCGGACGCTCGAGCGCACGCTCGCGCTCGAGTTCGACACCGTGATTCCGGGACACGGACCCGTGTCCACGAAAGCCAATGTCGAGACGTTCAAGGCCGATCTGGAAGCGATGCGTGCGCGAATTGCGGGCCTGATTCAGCGGGGCACGAGCAAAGACGAGCTCGTGAAGATTATCGAGAGCGACTACGGCTGGCGCGCGACCGGCTGCCCGCCGAGCCCGCCGACCCCCGGCTGCCTGCAGTTCCAGCAGTCCGACGCGATGATTGCGGAGCTGAGGACGATGCGGCTGCCTTGACGCGACGACGGACCGGCCGGCTGGGAACGGTCGCGCTTATGAAGCGATACGCGCCGAGCACGAGATCCCGCAGCGCGTCCGGATGCACGCGCGACAGCCGCACGAGAATGCACGGATAGTTGACGTAGTGATCCTTCAGGTAATACGTCGAGGGATCCTCCTCGAGCAGTGCATCTCGCTGCGCGAAATCCATTCGCACCGCCAGCGTGTAGGGCTCCGCCGCCTTGTTGATCGCCTGACAGACGAACATCTTCCCGCGGACTTTCAGGCAGAACGCGCCGTACATGCTCGCTTCTTCGACGTCCGAGAGCGACGCGCCGATCGCTCGCACGGTGTCGAAACTGGCCCGCTTCATCGTCGGGGATTGTAAGACAAATCGCATTGGACGCCATCGGCGTCCGGTCGCATAATCAGCGGCGCACTGGAACGGGCCGCCTGAAGGCGGCCCCCCTATAACGGATGGAGGCCGCATGAGACGCACGGCCATCGCAGTCCTTCTCACGCTCGTCGTTGCCGCCGCTGTTTCCGGTCGTGCGCAGGGTGCCCGGTCGCAGGCGCTCGACGAGAACGGCGCGCCGATGTTCAAGGTCGACCCGTTCTGGCCGAAGCCGCTGCCCAATCGCTGGAGCATGCAGCAGGTCACCGGCATTCATGTCGACTCCATGGATCACGTCTGGTTCCTCAATCGCGCCGCGGCGGCGGATGGCGACGAGATTGGCGGCGACAATCCGGCTCGCCTCGATTGCTGTGTGCGCGGCCCCGAAGTCATCGAGCTCGATCAGGACGGCTCGGTGGTCCATTCGTGGGGCGGCCCGGGATATCACCCGCTCTGGCCGACGGCGTTGCAAACGGTGATTGCCGACACCAAGGGCTTCGTCTGGGTGTCCGGCACCGGCGCGCAGGACTCGATCCTGAAGTTCACGCGCGACGGCAAATTCGTCTGGGACTTCGGCCATCGTCCGCCGAAAGAAGGATTCACCGAGAACAACCAGAACACCGACATGATGGTCTCGAAGGGTCGCTTCCAGCTGGACGAAACGACCAACGAGCTCTACATCATCAACCAGAAGCGCGTGCTCGTGTATGACGCAACCACGGGGGCGTACAAGCGAGGCTGGGGCGGCCACGGGATGCCGCTGAGCGAGATCACCAATGACCGCATCCCGAGCTACACATGGACCGGCGGTCCGCCGCCCGAGGAAAAGAACTTCGTCCCCGATCTGCACTTCGTCGAGATCTCGAAGGATCGCTTCGTCTACGTCGGTGAGCGCGGGCAGAATCGCATCGAGGTCTTCACGACCGATGGCAAGTTCGTCAAGGAGTTCTACGTGTCACCGAACACGCCTGGTCAGCGCGTGACTGAAGGATGCGGGAGCTTGACCAACACGAAGTTCCCGCCTTGTGGTACGACATACAAGCTCGCCCTGTCGCGCGACCCGCAGCAGAAGTATCTCTACGTCGCCGATGGTACCAACAACCTCGTATGGATCCTCGAGCGCGAGAGCGGCAAGACGCTGGGCTCGTTCGGTCGCAACGGTAAGTACGCCGGGCAGTTCCACTGGATCAACGCGGTTGCGATGGACTCGAAGGGCAACATCTATACGGGCGAGGTCGAACAGGCCAAGCGCATTCAGAAATTCGCGCCTGTCATTCGAGGCGCACGCTGACGTGAGGCGTCGCCCGTAGGCGGCGCGTCTCGCGCGCAGCCCGAGCACGAATCTAGAGCGCCATCCGCGGCTGTCGAGAGGAGAGAACGCGATGACGACGTTCACCCGCAGGCGGTTCGTGCAGCAGGCCTCGCTATTGTTCGCGGCGGCGCAGGTGTCGCCGTGGTTCGATCTCGTCGATGCAGCTGATACCGACAGCGCGGGCGTTGTCGCCGAAACCGCGTACGGAAAGGTGCGCGGTCGCCTCGTGCAGGGCGTCAGCGTCTTCAAAGGCGTTCCGTACGGCGGGTCGACGGCGGGCTCGAACCGATTCATGCCGCCGACCAAACCAATCGCGTGGACGGGAATGCGCGACGCCTTCGACTATGGGCCAACCGCGCCGCAGGGGAATGGATCGGACACGGCGCGTGCTGGCGCGCCAGGGCAGGGTGAAGACTGTCTCGTGTTGAACGTGTTCACGCCGGCCGTGGCCGCGGGGAAACGGCCGGTCATGGTCTGGCTGCACGGAGGCGGATTCTCGACTGGCTCCGGATCAACACCGATCACCGACGGTGTGAGCCTCGCGCGTACGAGCGACGTGGTCGTAGTCACGATCAACCATCGCCTGAACGTGTTCGGGTTCACTCACCTCGGCGATTCGGCAGGGAACGAATTCGCCCTGTCCGGCACCGCGGGGATGCTCGACATCGTCGCGGCGTTGCAGTGGGTCCGCGACAACATCGAACGGTTCGGCGGCGATCCGAACCTCGTCACGATATTCGGCCAGTCCGGTGGTGGCCGCAAGGTCGCGACGCTCATGGCGATGCCGGGCGCGAAGGGCTTGTTCCATCGTGCCGTGATCGAGAGCGGTGCCGTGCTGCGTCTGACCACTCCGGACGATGGGATGCGAGCGACGGACTTGTTGCTGGCGGAGCTCGGATTGAAGCGCGGGCAGATTCGCGAGCTGCAGGCCGTGCCGATGTCGCGTCTGCTCGCTGCCAATGCGGCGGTCCAGGACAAGATCGCGATGCGAGAGCCCGGGATGACGGCGAACTCGCCGACGATCGGATCGTCCGTGCTGCCGAATCACCCGTGGGATCCGGCAGCGCCGGCGTTGTCGTCGAACATTCCGCTGTTGATGGGATGGGCACGCACCGAAGAGACCCTCTATGATCGGCCCACGCCAGAGAAGCTCGCGCTGGACGAGGCCGGCTTGAAGGAGCGCGTGGCGAAACGCATCGGCGGCAATCCGGATCAAATCATCGCCGCCTTCCGTCAGGCGCACCCGAAGGAGACGCCGTGGGATCTCTGGATCCTCATCGCGACTGACCATCCGAGAGGTGCGTACTCGCGCGAGCTCGCCAGGCGAAAGGCGGAACAGCGCGGCGCGCCGGTGTATCTCTATCGCTTCGACTGGGAAACGCCGGAGGGTGGCGGCCACATGCGCTCGCCGCACACCGTGGAAATCCAATTCGTGTTCAACAACATCGCGATCGCCGGTCCGCTCATCTCGAAGATGCCTGAAGCGCAGGTGCTGGCCGACAAGGTGAGCGCAGCATGGGTCGCGTTTGCTCGGACGGGCAATCCCAATACCGGCAAGCTCCCACAGTGGCCCGCCTATTCGGCGGCGTCACGCGAGACGATGCTGTTCAACAACGACAGCCGGGTTGAGCGCGACCCGGATCGTGTCGCCCGACTGGCAATGGAGCGGGCGTTGAAGCTCGCGTGAACGAGCAGGAATCAGGTGTCAGCTATCGGGATTCAGAGCTGGGCCAGGCACCAGACCTGATGGGCCGCTCAGGCCGTTGCGGGCTGAGCGGCGCGGCCGGCGAACTGGCTGTGATAGAGCTCGGAGTAGTGGCCGTTGGCCGCCAGCAGCTGCTGATGCGTGCCGCGTTCGACGATGCGGCCGTGCTCGAGCATCAGGATCACATCGGCGTTCCGGATCGTCGACAGCCGGTGGGCGATGACGAACGTCGTGCGTCCGCGCATCAGCTCGCGCATGGCGTGCTGGATCAAGACTTCGGTACGCGTGTCGACGCTGCTCGTGGCCTCGTCCAGAATCAGGATCGCCGGATCGGCGAGAAACGCGCGCGCGATCGTCAGCAGCTGCTTCTGACCCTGTGACAGGTTGCTCGCTTCCTCGTTGATCGGCGTTTCGTAGTTTTCCGGCAGCGTGCGGACGAAGTGATCCGCCTGCGCCGCCTGCGCGGCGCGGACGATCGCCTCGTCGCTGGCGTTTTCACGTCCATAGGCGATGTTCTCGCGGATCGTTCCGGAGAACAGCCACGTGTCCTGCAGCACCATGCCAAAGATGCGCCGCAGCCCGCCGCGTTTCAGCTCGCGGATGTCGTGCCCATCGACGCGAATGGCGCCGCGATCCACGTCGTAGAACCGCATCAGCAGATTGACGAGCGTCGTCTTTCCGGCGCCCGTTGGACCCACGATCGCGATCATCTGACCCGGCGCGATATCGAGCGCCAGATCCTCGATGAGCGGCACGTCCGGCTTGTAGCGGAAGCTGACGGTGTCGAACTGCACTGCTCCGCGGGGCTGGGCAATGACCGCCGCGTTCGACGCATCCGGCGCCTCTTCCGGTTCGTCGAGCAGCTCGAACACGCGTTCGGCGGCGACGATTGTCAACTGGATCATGTTCGCGATGCCGCTCAACTGGCCGATCGGCATCGAGAACTGCCGGCCGTACTGGATGAACGCCTGCACGTCGCCAAGAGCAATCGCCTGCCGCGTGACGAGCAGGCCGCCAATCACCGCGACGAAGACGAACCCCAGGTTGCCGACGAACATCATCGTCGGCATGATGATTCCGCTGACGAACTGCGCGCGCCACGCACCGTCGTAATAGCGCTCGTTCAGTGCGTCGAACGTCGCGACCGACTTCTTCTCGTGGCCGAACGCGGTGACGATGGTGTGGCCGGCATACATCTCCGCCACGTGACCGTTCAGCGCGCCCAGCGCCATCTGCTGCTGCATAAAGAACTTCTGCGAGCGCTTCGCGATGCGGGCGACGATGGCGATGCTCAGTGGCAGCGTCAGGACGATGACGAGCGTGAGGATCCAGCTGATGGTCAGCATCATCACGATGACGCCGAGAAGCGTGAGCACCGACGTCAGCAGTTGCGTGAGGTTCTGCTGCAAGGTGCTGCTGATGCTATCGAGATCGTTGACCGCGCGGCTCATCACCTCGCCGTGCGTGCGCGAGTCGAAGAACTTCAGCGGCAGGCGATCGAACTTGGCTTCGACTTCACGACGCAGGGCATACACGGTCCGCTGTGCGACGCCCGCCATCAGGAACTGCATCAGATACTGAAACGCGTTGCTCACCAGATACAGAACGATCAGGGTCACGAGGATGCGGCGGATGTAGTCGAAGTCGATGCCGGCCCCGGGGACACCTGCCGACCTGGCGACGAACCCTTCGAAGATCTTCGTGATCGCCAGCCCGAGAATCTTGGGGCCGAGCACCATGAACACCGTGCCGATGGCTCCGGCAACGACAACGACGATGAGCTTCGCCCGGTGTGGCGTGAGATACGTGGCGAGCCGTCGCAGCGTCCCTTTGAAGTCCTTGGCCTTTTGCGTGGGCACACCCAGCCCGCCCATCGGCCGCGGAGGGCCGAAAATCCCGGGCGCCGGGCGCGGCGGAGCGGCGGGCGAAGGGCCACCCGGCGGCATTGGAGGACGTGATGGCGTGCTCATGCGACCTCGTCGAGCGAAACCTGCGACTCCAGAATCTCGCGATAGATGGCGCTGTTCTCGAGCAGTTCGCCGTGTGTGCCGATGCCGGCCACGCGCCCGTTGTCGAGCACGATGATGCGGTCGGCGTTGATGACGGTGCTGATGCGCTGCGCGACGATGAAGACGGCCGCGTTCGCGGTTTCCTCCTTCAGCGCGGCGCGCAGCTTTGCATCGGTGGCGAAGTCGAGCGCAGAAAAACTGTCATCGAACACATAGACGTCGGGCTTGCGCACGATCGCCCGCGCGATCGCCAGGCGCTGCTTCTGGCCGCCCGACAGGTTGATGCCGCCTTGCGCGATCGGAGAGTCGAGCTTCTCCGGCATCGCGTCGATGAACTCGATCGCCTGCGCCACCTCCGCGGCGTGACGCACCTCCTCGTCCGACGCGCTGTCTCGCCCGTAGCGGATGTTGGCGGCGACGGTTCCGGTGAACAGCACCGCCTTCTGCGGGACGAATCCGATGCGCGCGCGAAGGTCGGCCTGCGACAGGTCGCGCACGTCGACGCCATCCAGCAGCACGCGGCCGGCGTTGACGTCGTAGAACCGCGGAATCAGCCCGGCGAGCGTCGACTTGCCCGATCCGGTCCCGCCGATGATCGCCGTCACCTCTCCGGGGTTGGCCGCGAACGACACGCCGGACAGCGCCGGTTCCTCGGCGCCGGGATACTGGAAGGTGACGTCCTGGAATTCCACACGACCGGCGGGTCCGCTGCGTCCCTCGACTCCGCTCGGGACGCCCTGCGCGCCACTCGAAGGGCGCGGCACCCGCCCTACGCTCTCCGTCTCGTGGGCCGGGATCCGCGAAGCGGTCCCGGCCGAATCGACGATCTCCGGCGCCAGGTCCAGAACCTCGTTGATGCGCTTGGCAGATGCGGACGCGCGCGGCAGCATCACGAACATCGCCGTCACCATGAAGACGGCGAACAGGATCTGCATCGCGTACTGCAGCGACGCGATCATCGCGCCCACCTGCATCATGCCCTGATCGATGCGATGGCTGCCGACCCAGATGATCGCCAGGCTCGTGAGATTGAGCATCAGGATCAGCGCCGGCATCAGAATCGCGATCAGGCGGTTCATGGCGATCGCCGTGTTGGTCACGTCGAGATTGGCGCGATCGAACCGCTCGCGCTGCCGGGCGCCGCGGTCGAACGCGCGAATGACGCGCACGCCGCTCAAGCCCTCGCCGAGCACCAGGTTCAGGCGGTCGATCTTCGCCTGCATGGCCGTGGACAGCGGCACCGCCCCGCGCATGATGAGCGCGAAGACCACGGCCATGACCGGCATGACGGCGATGAGCACCCACGCCAGCTGTGTGTCCTGCGAGAGCGCCAGAATGACGCCACCCGCCGCCATCATCGGTGCCGCGATCACCATGGTCAGCATCATGATGAGCATCTGCTGCACCTGGGTGGTGTCGTTGGTCGTGCGCGTCACCAGCGACGCCGAACCGAAGCGATCGAACTGATGGATCGACAGGTGCGACGCGCGCGCGAAGATGGCCCCACGCAGCGTCCGCCCGAAACCGGTCGCCACTTTGGCTGCGAAATAGCTGCCGCCCACCGCGCACGCCGTGGCGACGATGGACATCAGGAGCATGATGGCGCCGTAGCCGAGAATGGCGCGCTGGTCGCCGCGGACGATGCCGTGGTCGACGATGTCGGCGGTGAAGCGCGGGAGCAGCAGCGAGCCGATCGACTGCGCCAGCGCGAGCACCAGGACGATGGCAACCTGACGGCGATACGGTTCGAGGAAGCGAAACAGTTTCACCATAGGAGGTTCATAGAAGGTTCAGCATAGGAGGTTCAGCAGGCAGGGCAGCTCGTTAACGGTGCTAAATGTTAGCATAGCTAAATGTCGAAGCAAGCGACGCGCACGGGCCCGGCGCCGGCGGGCGTTCGCAGCAGCGTGCCGACCGACGACACGCTGGCCCGCGATCTGCTCCACGTGACGATGATGTTGTGGCGCAGCATCGGCCACGAAATGCGGCGTGCGCCACAGGCGCTGGCGCCCGGGCAGATGGCTGCGCTCATGCGCCTGTCGATCGGCCCGGCGGCGACCAGCGAGCTGGCCCGGCACATCGGCGTCAGCGTGCCGACGGTCACCCGGTCGATCGACGTCCTGGTGAATCGCGCCTGGGTGGAGCGGGTCGCCAATCCCGCGGATCGCCGGCACACGATCGTCCGCCTGACCGCGGCGGGCCGCGGTGTGGCGGCGGCGATGAAACGGCAATCACGGCGCCACGTCGCAACCCTGCTGGCGCCGCTGGCACCCGCGCAACGCGACAAGGTGATCGCGGCGCTCGAGGTGCTCCAGCAGGTCCTTCCACCACTGTCATAGCAGCCTGGAATCCCCCTCATGTTCGAGGCCAGCGGCGAATACGAGCGATTCATGGGACGCTGGAGCCGCCGACTGGCGCCTGCCTTTGTCGACTTCACGGCGGTGGGCGACGGTGACTCGGTGCTCGACCTCGGATCGGGAACCGGCTCGTTCGCACTGGCGGTGGCCGAGGCATTCCCGAACGCGCGCGTCACCGCGATCGATCCGTCGAGCGCGTACCTGGCTGCCGCGCAGAAGCGAGCGCCGAACCATCGAGTCCGATTTGCCGTGGGCAACGCGCAGGCGCTCGAGCTCCCAAGCGGACGCTTCGACACGACGCTGTCGATGCTGGCCATGAACTTTTTCCCCGAACCGGACGCTGCGCTGCGCGAAATGATCAGGGTCACGCGACCCGGCGGTATCGTCGCCGCCTCAGTCTGGGACTACCGCGAGGGTATGGAGATGCTTCGTCGGTTCTGGGACGCGGCGGTGGCGCTCGATCCATCGATCGAGGCGCGCGATGAACGCCACATGCCGCTGTGCAGACCATGGGAGCTGTCGCTGTTGTGGCGCGGCAACGGACTGGATCGCGTCGAAGAGCAGGCCATCGCGATCGAGCTGCCGTTTACGTCGTTCGATGACTACTGGACGCCATTTCTCGACGGCCAGGGCCCTGCTGGTGTCTACGCGACATCACTGTCGGATGCGAACCGTGACGCGCTCGCGGCGAGACTTCGCGACCGGTTGGCCGGAACCTCTCTGGACGGTTCATTCACGCTCCACGCGCGCGCCTGGGCAGTGAAAGGCGTCGTGCCGGCGTAGTGGTGCTGCACCGACTAGCGCAGCGGCATTGCACCCGCCTGTTCGCGGACCATAAAGGTCCGCGCCGCATCCCGATTGCAGCCGCGAACGGGCATTGAACCAACACGCGTCAGGAAGCATTGCACACGCCAGCGAAGAGGCGATTGCACTGACCAGCGGAGCTTGCGTTTGCACCGACACGCGTCAGGGCGTATTGCACCGGCCTGCGAAGAAGCAATTGCACCGACGAGCGAAGCACGCATTGCACCGACCATCGAAGGAGCCGAGGTATACTTCGCGGCTATGAATCGACTCGCCACATATGGCCGGTCCTGGCGGAGGGTCATTTTCGCCCTGGCAGTGGCACTGATCGCGGCGCCCTCGGTGTGGACCTCGGCCCAGGAAGAAGGCGGGCTGGACGTCGTCAAGGTCCGGAAGAATTTCTACATGATCGCCGGCGCCGGTGGAAACATCGGCGTCCAGATCGGGTCCGACGGGATCGTCCTGGTGAACTCCGGCTCCGCACAGGCGACCGACCAGGTCCTGGCGGCGCTCAAGAAGCTGACCGATCTGCCTATCCGCTACATCATCAACGTGGACGCGGACGCCGAGTTCGTCGGCGGCAACGAGAAGCTGGCCAAGGCGGGATACACGATCTTCACCAATGCCATCGGCAACGCCGGATTCGCCGGTGCGATGACCAGCGGCGGTGCCGCCGCCATTCTGGCGCACGAGACGGTGCTGAGCAGGATGACCAAGGAGGGCTACTCGGGAGCGGCGTCACCCACCGAGGCGTTCTATACACCGCGCAAGGCGCTGCGCATGAACGACGAAGGGCTCGAGATTCTGTATCAGCCGGCTGCGCACAGCGATGCCGACAGCTTCGTCCTGTTCCGGGGATCCGATGTGGTGGTGACGGGTGACGTCTTCGACATGACGCGCTTCCCGATGATCGACGTCGCGCACGGCGGGAGCATTCGTGGCGAGATCGACGCACTGAACAAACTCATCGACCTCACGATCGCGCCGACGCCGTTCATCTACAAGGACGTCGGCACCTACGTCATTCCGGGTCACGGCCGCGTGGCGGAGCAGATGGAACTGGTCGAGTACCGCGATATGGTCGTCATCGTCCATGACGTCATCGCCGACCTGATCAAACAGAAGAAGACGCTGGCGCAAATCAAAGCCGCACGCCCCGCGCTGCCGTACGACACGCGCTTCGGCGCGAAGACGGGGCCGTGGACGACGGATATGTTCGTCGAGGCGATCTATAAGAGCCTCACTGCTGCGAAATAGCGCATGACTCATCGACCCTTCATACCGACGATTGCTGCGTTGTCAGTCCTGGTCGTCGGATTGGCCGCGATGCCAGCGGAGTTGCGGGCGCAGGGGCGCGGGCGAGGCGGCGGACCGGCGCAGCCGCAGACCCCGAAAGCGGCCGCGCCGATCGATCTCACTGGTTACTGGGTGTCCGTGGTCACCGAGGACTGGCGCTACCGGATGGTCACGCCAATGAAGGGCGACTATCAGGGTGTGCCGATGAACGACGCGGCTCGAACCGTTGCCGATGCGTGGGATCCGGACAAGGAGGAAGCGTCGGGTGACCGCTGCAAGTCCTATGGCGCGCCGGCGATCCTGCGTGTTCCCGGTCGGCTGCATATCACGTGGCAGGATGACCAGACGCTGAAGATGGACACCGACGCGGGTCAGCAGACGCGGCTCTTTCACTTCGGCGATTGGAAAGCGCCCGGTGGGCCGCCGACGATTCAAGGCGATTCGGTGGCGGAATGGCAGCAGGCCGGCGGCCGTGGCGCGACGGATGGATCGCTGACGGTGACGACCACGAATCTGAAGGCCGGCTTCCTGCGCAAGAACGGCGTGCCCTACAGCGAGAAAACGAGCCTCACCGAATACTACGAGCTGATTACGCAGCCCGATGGCTCGCCGCTGATGGTCGTCACGATCATGACCACCGACCCCACGTATCTGCGGCAGCCGTTCGTGATCACGTCGCACTTCAAGAAAGAGCCGAGCGACGCGAAATGGAAACCAACGCCGTGCTCCGCGAAATGGTAAGTGTTCGACCGCGCGCGGAGAAATCGTCCGATGGTCGGACTGAGCGTTTGGGGAGAAGTCGTTGAAGAACGTCGTAGCGTCCGCCTTTAGGCGGACCTTGGGAAATGCGCACATGACTCGAACGATCGCGATTGCAGCAATGCTCCTTGTCCTGGGCTCCAGCGCCCCCGCGCTCGCCGAGATCGACCTGTCCGGCTCGTGGCAGGCGATCAACCAGGAGGACGCGCTCGAACGCGGCGCCGGTCCCAACCCTGCCGACTGGACCGGTCTGCCGTTCAACGATTCGGGTCGTGCCAAGGCATTGGCGTTTTCTCAGTCAGTGATTTCGGAGCCGGAGCGCATCTGCTGGTTCCAGACGCAGTGGCACATCGCCGCCGGGCCGTTCAGCCTGCGCATGTGGGCCGTTCCCGATCCGGTTACCGGCAAGGTGCAGGCGTGGGTCGTCGGTTCGTGGGAAACGCGCGCCCCGATGACGATCTGGATGGATGGCCGCCCTCGTCCGTCGAAGAATGCGCCGCACGATCAAACGGGCTTCACCACGGGCGTGTGGAACGGGAACGAGCTGATTGCCACGACGACGCACCTGAAGCCCGGATACATCCGCCGCAACGGGGCGGCGAGCAGCGATCAGGCCACGATCACCACACACTTCCGTCGTCACGGGAACGTGATGACGCTGGTGTTGTTCATGGACGATCCCGTCTATCTGACGGAGCCCTACATCCTCTCGCGGTCGTACAACCTGAGCACCACCACACCTGTTCCCATTGGCGGACCGCCGTGCATCGTCGGCGACGAGGGTGTGGAGTCGGGTCGAGTGCCGCACTACCTGCCGGGCCAGAACCCGTTCGTCGACGAGATGAAGAAGCGCTACGGCATCCCGGTCGAAGCGGCGATGGGCGGCGCGGAGACGATGTACCCGGAGTATCGCGAGAAGATCAAGGACAAGTTCGTCGCGCCCGCCAAGTGCGCGGTGAACTGCGGGCGCTGAAGGCGCGCATCGCGGGTCCCGGACGACTCGAATCCTTGCGCCGACGTTGCTTTTTGGTTACGCTCTGTTCGTGTTGAAAACGTTTACAGGAGCGGCGTGCGAGAGCCTGATCCCTGAGACCGCCGTTTCCTGGCCCAGCCCTGATTCCTGATTCCTGATTCCTGATTCCTGAGGATCCGCACATGGCCATCACCGTACGTGCTCTTGTCGTCCTACTCATGGCCGCCTTCCCCTCAGCAGCAATGGCGCAGGCGCCACCGGCCGCGCCCGCCAAGCCCGATTCTCCGGAAGTCGTGGCGCTGATCGAGAAGACGAAGAAGGCTGGCGGACCCATGTGGGCAGAGGAGGCGCATTTTTTCTGCGAGGCGCCCCGCGCCAACAGCGCCAACGATCCGCCGATCGAGCCGACGAAGATCTTCGACAACGTCTATGTGATCGGCAACGCGGGCACCGTCGTGTACGTCGTGCAGACCTCGGCGGGACTCCTGATGTTCGACTCGCTGGGCGCCAACGATACGCAGACGCAGCTGCTGCCGGGATTCATGAAGCTCGGGCTGGATCCGGCGCAGGTCAAGGCGATCGTCGTCGCTCACGGACACGGCGACCACTTCGGCGGCTCACCGTACTTCCAGGAGAAGTACGGAACGAAGGTCTACATCTCTGCCGCCGACTGGAACGTGATGGAGAGTCCGCCGCCGGCGCGCGGTGGCCGCGCGGCGGCACCGGTCACGCTGCCGAAACACGATCAGGTCATCACGGAAGGCACACCGATTGTCCTCGGCGACTTGAAGATTATGCCGGTCGCGATACCCGGCCATACGCCGGGGTCGATGGGCTTCATCTTTCCGGTAAAGGACAACGGCAAGACGCGAACGGCCGCTCTCTACGGCGGCACGATTCTCACGCCGGGCATCATTTCCGACGAGGGGCTGCAGACCTACGCGAAGTCAGTTGCTCACTTCAAGGACGAGACGAAGAAGGCCAAGGCCGAAATCGTGCTGACGAACCACCCGCTGATGGATCCGCCCGCACCCAAACTGGCGAAGCTCGCATCCCGCAAGAAGGGCGGCCCGAGTCCGTACGTTGTCGGGCAGGACAACTACCAGCGCTTCCTCGATGTGATGGCCGGATGCACCGAGGTCAACATCGCGCGGCGTAAGTAAACCCGCGCTACCGCGGCCGTTTCGCAGGGACTATCAGCAGCACGAGTGCCGTGAGGGACGCACCGAGCGAAATAGTCCTTCCCCACACGAGGTGAGCCGGCCGAAATTCGAGCGACACCATGTGTGCCTCACGGGGGACGACGCAGCCGAGAAAATCACCGTTGACGCGTTCCACAGGCACTGACTGACCGTCCACGCTTGCCATCCAGCCCTCGTCGAAACTTTCGGAAACCACGAGCAGCTGCCGCCCCGAGCTCTGCGTCGTGATCTGTATGGCCCCCGGTTCTTCGGTCACGATGTCGGCACTGCCGGTGGCACCGCGATCGAGATCAACGGGATGGGTAACCAAAGCCACCTGCTCCACGTCGATCTTTTGGATATCGACCGCGGGTTGGTTGCTCACCTGGCCGCGGCCAACGAGTCGGACGCGTGGAAGCGGATTGACAACGCGATACCACTCGGTGACGTATGGTTTGACTCCAGAGATTCCTTCGTCAGCCTTCAGTGCTGAGTGTACGTACTCGACCTGGGCGACGCGCAATGTTTCAGCCGACCGATAATCGAGCACCTTTGCGGGCATCAAAGCCGTATAGCCATCGAGGACCCGATAGCCTGCAACGACGTACGCGTTCGACCGATCCGATACCCGCAGGCGGGCGGACGTGCCCTGCAACGAGCGATCGAGGTCCAGGATCGCGAGAACGCCTTCATGTGTGACGAACTCGTGCCATATATCCATGCCGGCGAGACCATACAGTGCCTGGTCGCCGGCGGCGAGCAGCACCAGCACCACGATCGCGAATCGCTTCCCGCGTACGGCCATCGTCAAGAGCGCAGCAGCAGAAATGAACAGAACGGGCACGAGCGCGACCGACATCACGCCTTCGGTCGAACCCGTCAGCTCGATGCGAAGTGGCCAGGCCAGAGACGCCGATGCGACCACCGATGCGGCGGCGACGCACCAGGGCACCCAAAGCGTTCGATCATCGCGACGCGGTGTCGCCGATGTGCTGCTGTGCAATCGCATCAGCGCGAGCCCCGCGAGCACCGCCAAGGCAAATTGCGTGAAGAGGATGTAGCGGGCGGGCACCCGAAATCCGCCGACAAGCGGCAGCCACGTCTGCAGCTCATATAAGCCACCGTAACTGCCCGTCGCCAGCCAGACGCCCACAACGGCGATGATCATCGCCCACACGCCGAACCGATCGGTGACGGTTGCGCGCCTGTAGTGTCGGCCGCGGAGATACTGCGCGACCCACCACGATGCCAGGACCAGCGCCACGGCTCCGCCGTACGCCGCGAATTCGTCTCCAGCATCCTGGACGTCGGTCCACCGGATGACTTGACGCCAGAAGACGTACGGATTCAGCAGCTGCAGGATATGCCGCGGCTCGAGCGGAATCGACGTGGCAAACGCGCGATCGACCGAGGCGCGCGAGGAGTGTTCAAGCGCGTGCAGCGTGCCGAGCACTTGGACGGCGCCAACGGCGAGGCCGAGCAACTTGCCTGAAACGGTCGCCGCAATGGCGCCGACTCGACGCGATCCGGTTGTCGTGAGCAACAGGAGATAAGCGGCTTCGAGCAGTCCGGAATACCAGACTATCTGGGGGTGCCCGATGAGCAATGCCGATCCCGTCAACAGCGCGATCGCCGCCACGCTCCTCGATCGCGCGCGCAGGTCACGGGCGATGAAGACACCGTGTATCGCCCACAGCAGCCACGGAATGTGGCTGGCTACGGCGACCATATTGATGTGAAGACCGTGCGACAGGTTGAAGCCCGAGAAGGTGAAAAGCATCGCGCCGAACGCGGATGCCGCTCGATCGCACCAGCGTCGAAGAAGGAGCCAGGTGCCCGCAAACGCGAATGGATACGCGATGACGAATTCGATGTTGAACGCGGTGTCGAGCGGGAGGAATCGGTAGAGCGCCAGGTGCAGCGGATGATAGGGACCGACCTGGCCATCCCCGGACAGATAGAACCCGCCGAAAATCGATGGCGTCCAGTCGAAGCTCAGACCGTTGGTCAGCGCGTGGGCGTAGATATACCGGAGCGGGTAGTGCAGCTCGAGCAGGTCACCGCTATACGGAATCTGGTTCGTGAACAGGTGACGACCCATCCAGAGCAGCATGGATCCACTGACGGCCACCACAATCCAGGTGATGTGGCGATCGTCTGGCTTTGTTGGATTGGGAGTCTGCGCCTGAGGCATCTAGACCGGCGAGCGGAGGGGACCGCGCCGACCACGATACATCGCGCCACGCGTGGCAGCCAACCAAGGAGCTCTGCCGCAGGTTGGACTGCGACGGGCCCATCATCGAAACAGGCGCTCACGCATGGCTGAAAACGGGGCGATTGCCGAGCGAGATCCTGAAACCGTAAAGCGACAGTGCGCCAACGATCAGCGTCGCTGCAAGGGAGCCATGACCGTACCAGGCGCTGAAATCGCTCGTGACGATCGACCAGTCGATGAGCATCGACCAGCGAGCGACGCGAGATCCTCGCCGTCGACATACTCCATCGACAGATAGAGCTCGTCCTGCGCGTCGCCGATGTCGTAGACGCGGCAGACGTTGGGATGCGAGATCTGCCGCGCGAGCCGCACTTCGCTGCGCAGTCGCGTCCTTGCACCCTCATTGATGTGGGGGCCGCCTTCAGGCGGCCCGGTCTTCGCGTAGTGTCCGGCTTCCGCCGGACCTCTCAGGAACTTCAACGCGACCGGCTGCCCGAGCTCGAGATCGTCGGCGCGATACACCTCCCCCATGCCGCCGCGCCCCAGCCGCGCGACGATCCGGAAGCGATTCGCGAATAGAGTGCCTGGCCGAAAGCGTCCGTCCTCGACAGCGCTCGGGTGCGTAGGCGTGCCGCACTGTCGACAGAAGCGATCATCGGCGGACAGGGCGCTCCGACAGGACGCACAGATCGACGGTGTCTGGTGCCGCGTGCCCTGCGCGCCACCCGCGGGCGGCTGATCGAGCAGGGCATCGCCCGTGGCCTCGGCCGCGAGCATGCGCTCGACCTCGGCGCGGATCACTGTGTCGCCGGCGCACGCGTCCTCGACGAACGCGGGTCGCTCCGAGAGCGGCTGGTCCAGCGCCGCCTCGAAAATCGCGCGGATTCGTCGGAACGCGTCAGGCGTGATCGTGCCGAGTGGATGAGGATCCGCCACCACACCGCCTCATACCGATAAAAGCGGAAGCTGCGGCGGCAGCGTATCACGGGTGTCGGCGCCGAGGCTCCGAGCACCTTGGCATTCCCAGGGAAAGCAGAACGTCCAAGCGCCGGCTCCGGATGCGTCATGAATGTGCTACTCTGTAGCACATGAAAGCGATCGGCGTGCGCGAGCTGCGCCAGCGCGCGAGCGAGTACCTCCGCCAGGTCGAGGCCGGCCACACGCTGGAGATCACCGCCCACGGCCGCCCGATTGCGCGATTGGTTCCGATCCGTGCTACCGGCCGTCGACGTCGGCTCGTTGCGCACGGTCGGCTCGTTCCCGGTGCCGGCGATCTCCTCACGCTCGGCCCGCCGCTGCGGCCGGTGCCTGACGTGCCGCTGCCGAGCGACAGGTTGGGCCGCGGTCGCGCCGTGGAGCGATAAGGAATCGTGGTTTACCTCGACTCCTCCGCTCTCGTCAAACTGGTTGTCGCGGAGCCCGAGTCGGCGGCCTTGCGGCGAGAGCTGCACCGCGAACCGGATCGAGCCTCCTGCGCGCTCGCACGAGTAGAAGTCGTGCGTGCCGTCCGCTCGCACGGCGCGCCCGCGGTCGCGAGGGCGCGACAATTGCTCCGCCGGGTCGATCTGGTTCAGCTCGATGACGAGGTGCTCGACGCAGCCGCAATGTTGAATGGCGGTGTGTTGCGCAGTCTGGATGCAATTCACCTGGCTGCAGCCCAGATGCTGGGTGACGATCTCACCTCCGTCATCACCTATGACGAACGGATGACCGCGGCGGCGACGCGTGCTGGCCTCAGCGTCCGCGCGCCGCGTTGAGCGACCCGCACGCGCAGCGACTCGCGTTCCACCATTCTCGTTGTCGGCCCAAGCCTTCTGCGCGCGCGTGTGGATCGATAACTCTCGCCGCGCCATCCGGCTATGATGCATTCCCTTCGTGGACACGCCTCCATCTCAGCAGATCACTGTCTGGCTCGATGAATGGAATTCATCATCGAGCAGCTGCGTCAGACCGGCGACGACATGTTGATGCTGTACGCGCGTTCGAGAATCTGACCTGGCTCTTGTCTGACGTGGCCGGGCAGATCGACGGGACCGCCAGGGTGACGGTCCTACCGACACGAGAACCTGCTACTGCTGCGTGCGCGTCTGCGCTGCCGTCCGCTTGTCGACGACGACCTTGCCGCTCCGCAGCACGACCTTCGTCTTGAGCATCTCGTAGATATTCAGCATCGGATTGCCGTCGATGAGGATGATGTCGGCGAGCTTGCCGGCCTCGAGCGTTCCGATTTGATCGGCCAAGCCGACATAGCGCGCCGAGTTCGGTCCCATCAGCCGGTGAATGTCCTGCATCGACAACACGATGCTGTACGACTTCAGCTCGTGCTCCAGCACGACGAGATCCGCGTAGTTCTGATCGGTGGAGTAGGCCATCGTCTGGTGGTTCGGATCGGCGTCCCAGATCCGTCGCGTGTTGACGATCGTGTAGCCCGCCTCGGTTCCCGTCGCCTTGCCCTGCGGATCGCGATTGGCCCCGGCGATCGCCTCGGGCCATGGTTTGCCGTCACGGAAGCGCGTCGTGTTGTCGCGCGGGAACTGCACCGGCGCCGGTGCAGGAGATTCTCTGTCGATAATCGGCGCACCAAACGCGACCAGCCCCGCCACGATCGAGCCTGTTTGCGCGACCTTGGCAGCCGCCTCGTAGCTGGTCCAGTCCTTGTTCGGAAGATGCACCAGGCGTCTTACTCCGGCGTCGATTGCCGCCACCATCGCCGGTGTGCTCACCGCGTGCACGTTCACCTGCACACCGGCCTTGGACGCTTCGTCGACGACGGCCTTGAGCACGGCGATCTCCTCAGGCGTCGGTCCGGGCTCGGGCGTGAGCCCGATCTCACCGGTGTGCTTGATCCCCTTCGCGGCCATCGCACGCACAGCGGCGCGCCCCTCATCCGGCGTGCCGCGCAGGTTGACGCGCTCGGATGGAATGATGCGCGGGCCGTTGATCATTCCCGACTCGATGTGATCCCGCAGCGTGATGTTGCCGTCGCCGGGGCCGCCGCCCGACAGGATCGTGGTGTATCCGGCTTCGAGCAGCGACTGCATCTGCTCCTTTTCCATCGGCCCCGTGTTCACGTGCTTGTGGGAGTCGATGAAGCCAGGCATGGCACTCATGCCCTTGGCGTCGATCACGCGCAGTCCCTGCGTATTCCCCGTGCCAGCGGCAACTGAAGCGATCTTTCCACCACGAACGATGATGGTGCCCGATTCGATCACCTGCCCGTTGCCGACGATGACGCGCGCGTTGATGATGGCGACGTCTTGGGCGATCGCCCGCTGCGGGATGGCAAGTCCGCCAACGACCGACAGGAGGATGAAGCCGCGCCGCAAAAGTCGAATAGTCATTCTTCGGTTCTCCATGCCGTTGAGGCGGCGGCATCGTAGCACGTCAAAAATTGCGTGCTCTAGGAGTGGAGGAAAACCGCGGCTCAATCGCGGGCGCAATATGGGGCGTCCGCCTTCCGAAGGACCACTCTCACCATCGGATCTCCGGTCGAGTTGTTCAATCAGCACGAGCTGTTCGTTAGACACTGAAAAAAGGCTGTAAAGCTTTGCCATCCAATTGACAGCGCGCAGCGAACGTCTGAAAATCCGATGTCCCCTGAGACCCCTCGCGCTGCTGCGGCGGACTCGACGTCCGCGCGCGTGACCACTTCAAGGTCGTTGTCATGATTGGTCAGTCGAAAGCGTTTCGTGCTCTTCTGCCGCTCATCGAGAAGACGGCCAGATACGACGCGCCGGTTCTCGTCGAGGGCGAGACCGGTACTGGCAAGGAGCTGGTCGCGCGGGCCATTCACTATGGAGGGGCGCGTCGGGACCGCCCCTTCGTGCCCGTCAACTGCGGCGCGCTGCCGGACACATTGATCGAGAGCGAGATGTTCGGTCATCGACGCGGGTCATTTACCGACGCGCGGCGAGATCAACTCGGACTGGTCGCGCTTGCCAACTCGGGAACCTTGTTTCTGGACGAGGTCGATGCGCTCACACCGAAAGCGCAGGTGACGCTGCTGCGGTTCCTCCAGGATCAGCAGTACCGGCCGATCGGTGCGGCGCGCGAAGAGCGAACCGACGCCCGCATCATCGCCGCCAGCAATCGTCCGCTCGACTCGCTCGTCGACGATGGACGATTCCGGACCGATCTGCTCTTCCGCCTCAAGCTGATGGTGATCGTCCTGCCGCCGTTGCGCGAGCGCAGCGGAGACATCGCGCTGTTGTCACAGCACTTCCTCGAAGTCGGCTCCGCCCGCTTCGGGCGTCCGCTGCGGCCACTCGCGGCCGAGACGCTCGACTGGTTCGAGCGCTATACGTGGCCGGGCAACGTTCGCGAGCTCGAACACACGGTCTATCATGGCCTTCTGCTGTGCGACGGCGCCGAGATCGTGATTGCCCCGCCACGCACACTGACGGACGCGCCATCGCCTGCCGGAGATCCGCCGACCTATCGCCGGGCCAAGGAGCAGGCGATCGCCGAGTTCGAGCACAATTATCTGACGCACCTGATCGATCGCGCCAAGGGCAACGTCTCGGTCGCCGCGCGGATCGCCGGCACGGAGCGCCGCCACGTCGGTCGACTCCTGAAGAAACACCACCTCGGCAAGCCCACCTCGCAGGTCTGATCGACATCCGCCTCCGCCAAGGCTACGGCGGGCAGGCGCAGGCGGGTCGCGGCGCACCCGGTAGGTGTGCGTGCCCCCACGTCGAACGGATCAATCGGGCCCGCTCCCGCAACCGCGCGTCCTGGGTCCGTCGGCACCCGGCCGCCACAGTGTGCTGAGAAAACTCTAAGCATTTCGCATCCGGCACGTGGGCATGCGCGCTGCACTTCTACGCACATCTCACGATGGCACCGATCCGGAGGACATGCTGTGGACGACGAGCGGAAAGCTCGTTTGCGCGCGGCGATCGTCAGGCACCTCCGCGAACACCCACTGGCCGGCGACACCGAACACGGCATTCTGGCCTGCTGGATTTCGGCGGACGAACGGTCCGACACCGCACAGTTCATCGGGGACGTGATCGACGCGATGCTGCGGTCGAGGGAGCTCGACGCAGTGCCGCTGCCGGGAGGCGCGGTGCTCTACGTGCGCGGCCCCGCGCTCGACGCGGGATGAGTGGTTCGTACTGAGGTCCCATGTTCCAGGCGCTGCACGCGACGACGACGACGTTGATCGACTACCTGCAGACGACGATCGACGCGGATCCATTTTTCGGTACGCCGACCCATCCCTGGCGCGACCGGAACATGCGCGTCCTGCCGCAGACGCCCTCGGAGATGCTCGAAAACAACTTTGGCGAGGGGCTGTCGTTCTGGCTGTACCGCGTCGTCCGTGACGAGGAGCGAGTGAACGAGCCGCCGCGCCGCATTTCACCGACGGAGCTGCGCCAGCCGCCGCTGCCGTTGCGACTGCATTACCTGCTCACGCCGATCACGAATCGCAACAACGCGGGCGATCCCGACACCGAACAGTACGCGCTCGGCAAGGCGATGCAGTTGCTGCATTCGAAGCCGCTGTTTCGGGGTGCCGACCTGCGCGGACAGTTCGCGGGCACCGCCTCCGAACTGTTCGTGCGTCTCGAGACGCTGTCGCTCGACGAGATCACGCGTGTGTGGGAAGGGATCAACGGCTCGTACCAGCTCTGTGTGTCGTACGAGGTGACCTACGTCGACATCGAGCCGGCACTCGAGCCCGAGCGCGTCTCGCCCGTGCTCGTCTCCCTTCCTGAAATCGGGGTCGCCAGCCTGGGCAGCAACCCATGACACGCCGTCGCGTCATCGCCAGCGGCTTCGCATACGACTTCGCGCCCGACGCGCCGCCGCTGCTCGCCGGGCGCGACTGGGCGATCGCGACTGCACAAGTGATCGACGACATCAGCGGCACGCCGCTGACCGCGCCGTTGACCGTGCGCATCGTGTTGCCTGGTGCCGAGGACGAGGTCGGGCAGGATGGGCGGCGCGTGCGGCACGAGGAGCGGGGGATTGCCGTCAAGCATGGTGCCGACGGTACGTTCGCACTCGTCACGCAGCCCTGGCGACGCTTCACGCCGTTCGGTGTGCCGGCAACCGTGAGCGTGCGTGTCGAATCACCAGGTTTCCTGCCGCTCTCGCTGACGTTCGTCATCGCCTACGACGTTCGCCCCGTCACCGCGCTCGCCAACGAGGGCGATACGCTCGTGGTCCTCAATTCCACCGCGTCGCTCGTGACAGGGCAGACGCTGCTGTTCGGTCCTCCAGACGACCCGCAGTACGTGCGCGTTCGTGCGATCGGTGCGGGCAATCAGGTCACGCTGGAGAGCGGGCTGACCAGCCTGCAGAACATCGGCGATCCGGTCTTTCCCGACACGTTCACGTCGCCGGCGACCGTCGTCGCCACGATGCGACGCGTGCCGGTGACGATTGCCGGACGCGTCGTGACGCGCAACACGTCGGCGAATACGTCGACGCCGCTGGTCAACGCGTCGGTCACCGTCACCGATTTCTGGCGGACGCGCGCCGCGATCGCGGCCAACCCGGCGAACGGTTCGATGACCAATCCGGTGGCGGCGCTGCGTGAGTTCGCGGTCGCGATCTCGCCCGGCGCCCTGGCCGCGCGCGCCGCGGGTGCATCACTCGGCGACGCGCCATTGCCGTCAGCCGTCGACGATCGGACGCTCGAACGTTCGACCACGGCCGATCAGACGATCGTCGTCGTCGACCATCGCCAGAACCTGCTGCCGGCGCCGGCGCCGCTGCCGAACCGACTGCTGCTCGTCGATGCCGACGATCCGTCGGCCGCCGAATATCACACCGTCAACACGATTGCCCCTCCCGGCACGCCTGACGAACGCGCCCGTCTCGAGCTCGAACTGCCACTCGCGCGTCCGCATTCGGAGGGGGCCCGGGTGTCGCGGTTGAATCCGGGCGCATTCCCACCGGCGGCGTTCACGGTTGTCGTGCCGGTGGAGCGCGGCGATCGCTGCGTCTTCCTGGATGCGCCGGCCGCAGTCCCGGCGCCGCCGACCGTGCAGCTCTCCGGCGGTGCGCCGATCGACGAGTTCCAGAACTGCGTTGCGCTGGCGGTGCGATCGGACGGCGACGGCTACTTCCGCCTGCCGCCGATCCACCGCATGGCGAGGATTCAACTCAGTGTCGTCGACGGGTTGGGAAACGCGTTGCCGCCATTCGAGGTCGATCCGGATTACGGCGAGATCGAGCAGCGCATTGACGCGCTGTTCTACGTGTAGGTGACGTGCACGATCGCAACGGAGGTCAGTGATGCCCGAGTACTTGGCACCCGACGTTTACGTCGAGGAGATCGACACCGGATCGAAGCCGATCGAAGGTGTGTCGACCAGCACCGCCGGCATGCTCGGTGTCGCCGAGCGCGGCCCCGTCAACGTGCCGATCCTCATCACGAGCTACGGCGAGTACGAGCGCTGGTTCGGCGGACGGCTCGATCCACGCACGTTCTCGACGCCTGGCCCGCCGGCCGAACCGCACTGTTTCCTGCCGCACGCCGTCGAAGGCTTCTTCACCAATGGCGGCAAGCGCGTCTATGTGACACGCATCGAAGCCGCGGGGTCGCGTCGTGCGCTGTTCGAACTGCACGATCGCGGAACGGCGGCCTCGGCGAGTGCGTGGCTGCTGCGATCGGCGCCTGAGGCGAGTGGCATGAACGCCGCCAACGCGCTGTACGTCACGAACATCAATTCCGTGCTCCCCGGGACAGGGACGCTGATTGATACCGATCACATCCGGATCGGAGGCGGGAGCGACGCCGAATATCAGAACGTTCAAGCCGCCCCGAATGGTGTCGGCACGGCCAACCATCTGACCTTGGCGTTTCCGCTCGCGCGTGCCCACGTGAGGGTCGGCGCGCCGCCGAACAACATCAACGAGATCGCGCGTGTGGCGCTGGCCGGTGGTCCCTTCGCCTTGGCCGCCGCGGCGACGCTCGGGGCGACGACCGTCGATATCACCGCGGCTCCGGGCTCGGTGAACGTCAACGATCTCGTCGAGATCGACAGCCTCGTCCCCGGCATCCAGCGCGTCGCCGAATACCGATTCGTGTCCAACGTCGCTCCGTCTCCGGCGCCGATTGTCGGCGGGCTGCGGTTGACGCTCGACAGCCCATTGCACGCCAACCACACCGCCGTGCCAGGCACCACGGTGACCAGAATCGATCCGGCACCAGGCGGCGCATCCGAGATCGCGAATACGACGTTCGAGAACACGCGCGACGGTGCTCCGGGCGATCGCGTGGTGTTTCTCGATACGCCGGGGGCGAATTTCGTCGATCGCGCCGACATCGTGATCTTCGACCGCGGCAACAACGCCACGCGCGAGGCGCGTCGCATCGGACGACTCTCGGTCCTGGCGCCTGCCGTTGGTGCGTATGACAACTATCCGGCGGGCGCCAGCGTCGCTGTGGTGACGGTTGCCCCGGCTGCGATCGCGCCCAATCCGAAGCAGCTCACCGCGCAGACATTTGAAAATGCCGGCGTCATTCCGCTCAACGATCGGGTGGGCATTGCGGCCGGCACCCTTCTGCAGATCGGTGCGGTCGCGCCTTTCGAGTTCGCGACGGTGTCGTCGGTTCCGGACCGTCCCCCGGCGCCGGCGCCGCCGCCGCCGGGACCCGACGCCGGCAACGTCATCCTCGCGTATCCGCTGCGGCGCGGATACGCGAACGGCACGGCGGTGACGGTGCTCACGGTACCCACCGTCAATAGCGGGCGCCCGACGAGCGCGCTCGTCCTGCCGGCGCGGGCCGGGGCTGCCGCGTGGGTCGTCGGCGACGGCGGCAATGCGGCCGCGGTGCCCGTCGACCAGCTGCTCGCAGGTGACGTGATTCAGGTGACTGGCGCTGGTGGCGTCTACTACCACGGCCTCGCCGCGGCGGCGGCTTTTGCCGATGCGCGTCCGGTCAGACTGACGCAGCAACTCTCCACGTCTCACGCCGCGGGATCGCCGATTGCCGAACGCACCGCACTGATCCGCGTGCAGGCGTTGGACACCGGTGGCTGGGGCAATCGTCTGCGTGTGTCGGTTCAGGATGAAGATCCAGGGCTGGTCGCCACCACGCCGGTGGTTTCCGCACTCGCGTCCAACAGGATTCGGCTCGGATCGGCGGCAGGCGTCGAAAGCGGTACGGTGCTCGAGCTTCGTGACGCCACCGGTGTCCTCGTGACGACGGTCAAGGTGCTCAACGTGGAACGGGCGACGGGAGAGGCGACGCTCGACCTTGCAGGCCTGACGGCCCCGCAGATCGCGGCAATCAATCTGGTCCCTTCGGCCTTCACCGCGCGGTCGCGTGAATTCCGGCTGACGGTACGTCTCCTCGCGCCGCCCGATCCCACGGTGCCGGGCAGTGCCGAGGAAGTCCTCGATACGACCGATTTCCGGCATCTCTCGATGGACTCGCGCCACAGCCGCTACGTGCAGGCGGTCGTCGGCGCGATCGGCGGCCCACCGCGCCTGTCCGATCACCGGCCTGATGGAGAGAGCTGGTACGTGCGCGTCCAGGATTTGACGCCGACGTCGGCCATCCGGCTCGGTCCCGAAACGCTGACCGACGTGCTCAGGGACGGACGGGTCGTGCCGGCGCGCCATCCGCTGAGTGGTGGCACCGACTCGATGGCGACGCTCAACAACGCGGCGTACATCGGAGCCGACAACGCGAATCCTGAAGCCCGCACCGGTCTGTTCTCGCTGCGCAACATCGAGGACATCAGCATCGTCGCGATCCCGGGCCGCACGCATCCCGAGATTCAGAATGCGCTCATCAATCACTGTGAGATTGCGCGCTACCGCTTCGCGGTGCTCGATGCTCACCGTCCGCCGCGCGATTCGATCGCCGACGTGATCAATCAGCGCCAGCAGTTCGACACGAAGTACGCCGCGATCTATCACCCGTGGCTGCTCATTCCGCCGCCCTTCCCGGTGTCGGCGACGGAACCGCCGGAGTACGCGATTCCCCCGGCAGGGCATGTCGTCGGCGTGTACGCCCGGACCGACATCGAACGGGGCGTGCACAAGGCGCCCGCCAACGAAGTGGTGCGCGGGGTGGTCGGGCTGCAGCGTCTCCTCAACAAGGGCGAGCACGACATCCTCAACCCGTATCCGCTCAACGTCAACGTGATTCGCGACTTCCGCCCGAATAGCCGCGGCATCCGCGTCTACGGCGGGCGCGTGATCACGAGCGACCCGGATTGGAAGTATGTGAACGTCCGGCGACTCCTGATCTTCATCGAGGCGTCGCTCAATCGCGGCCTGCAGTGGGTGGTGTTCGAGCCCAACGCCGAGCCGCTCTGGGCACGCGTGCGCCGCTCGATCTCGAACTTCCTCACCGTCGTGTGGCGCAACGGCGCGCTCGAGGGGACGAAGGTCGAGGAGGCGTACTTCGTCAAATGCGACCGCACGACGATGACGCAAACCGACATCGACAGCGGCCGATTGATCTGCATCGTGGGTGTGGCGCCGGTGAAGCCGGCCGAGTTCGTGATCGTGCGCATCGGTCTGTGGACGGCGCACGCCGACGACTAAACGCCGAAGGAGACTGAGCGATGGCCACCGCCGAACGTCGCGATCCGTATCGCACATTCAACTTTCAGCTGGAGATCGACGGCGTCCCGCTCGGCGCCTTTTCCGAGGCGAGCGGTCTGACCGCCGAGGGAGATGCCGTCGATTACCGCGAAGGCACCGATCTGCAGCCGAATGTGCGCAAGCTGACCGGCCTCCGCAAGTACACGAACATCACGCTCAAGCGCGGGTACACGCAGGACAAGTCGCTCTGGCGCTGGTACGGCAACATCGTCAATGGCCAGCCGGATCGGCGCGACGTGACGATCGTGCTGCTGAACGAGGCGCGGCAGCCGGTGCTGCGCTGGCACGCGGAGAACGCGTGGGTCAACAAGATCGAAGGGCCGTCCTTCAAAGCGGCGGGCAACGAGATCGCGATGGAGTCGGTCGAGCTCGTGCACGAAGGCCTGACGCTGGAGATGTGATCCGGAGCGCTTCCGATCATGCCGACCTACGTGACCCCGGGCGTTTACTACGAGCGCGCCGACGCCGGCGATGCGGTCATCGCTCCGCTGCGAACCGACATCTCCGCCTTCGTCGGCATCGCCCGGCGTGGACCGCTGCATTATGCGCTGCCGGTGAACTCGTGGCGCCAGTTCACGGCGAACTACGGCGACTTCACGGGCGCCGGGTTTCTCGCATACGCGGTGCGCGCGTTCTTCGAGAACGGTGGCCGCCGCTGCTGGGTCGTGCGCGTCGCCTCGTCCGCGGCGGCCGTGGCGAACATCGCCGTGATGACGGCGCCGCTGCCGCCGGCACTGTCACCCCTTCACGCATGGACCGTCGAGGCGTGGAGTCCCGGTGTCTGGGGCAACGATCTCGAGATCACCTGGCAGGAGACGCATCGCGCGCAGACGACCGCCGATCCACGGCAGTCGACGCCCGAGTTCGCCGCCGTCGCATCGATCGCGGGATTCGAGCGCGGCACGCACGTCCGCGCCATCGTGCCGCCGACAGTGGAGTACCGCGTCGTCTCCGCCGTCGATCCCGATCAACGCCGGCTGTATTGGGTCAATCCGACGCGGTCCGATCGCCTGCCGTACGAACGACCACTCACCGGGTACGACCCGTTGCGACCGCTCGTCCTCGAGAGCATCGAGTACACGCTGCTGGTGCGCGAGCTCGGACGGCTGACCGCGGTCATCGAGCGCCTGTCGCTCGTACCCGCACACCGGCGCTATGGACCGTCCGTGCTGACCGATCGATGGCTGCCCGAAGAAGGGTATTCGTTCCGGCGGCCCGCCGAAGAAGCCGACCGCGCACGTGGTGCGGTGCTGAGCGCACGGCAGGATCGGCCGGCCGACGAGGCGCCGCAGCCAGTCGTCATTCGCGAGCATCGCCTCCCCGCCGACATCGTGTCGTTGCGGCCGCTCGATCGCATCCAGCTCGGTCGTGTCGATCCGCTGCGTGGTGGACAGGACGGGCTCGCTCCCTTGTCGGTGCGCGACTTCATTGGCGAGTCGGCGTCGGTGTTCGACGACTTCGAGACACGACGTCGGAAACGGAGCGGATTGCGGGCGCTCGAACCGGTGAGCGAAGTGGCGCTGGTCGCGGTGCCGGACATCCACGTGCAACCGGTTCCGCCACCGCTCAAGAAGGCTCCGCCCCTCTGTATCGTCGATCCGTGCTTGCCGCCGCCACCGCTGCCGCCGGCGGTTCTGCGGACGCCGAGCGTCGGTGACCTGCCGCCGCGATTCAGCGACGACCAGATCTTTCGTGTGCAGCAGGCGCTCGTGGAGCACTGCACGTCGATGGGTGATCGGTTCGCCGTGCTCGATCCGCCGTTCGATGCGGTCCGCGCCGTGCGGCCTCCGCGCACGGGATCTTCCACTGTTGCCACTGATCAGCCGATCGGGATCACGCAACTGCGGGCCTGGCGACGGCGCTTCGATACCGATTTCGCCGCACTCTACGCACCCTGGCTGGCGACGCCCGATCCGCTCCTCCTCGAGCCATCAGGGCTCCGAGCGATTCCTCCGTCCGGTCACGTGATGGGGTTCATCGCGCAGACCGACCTGCGCGAAGGCGTCCATCGCGCGCCCGCCAACGGTCCGCTGCGATGGGTGCAGTCGACGACGTTCAGCATCGGCGACGAGGTGCACGGCGTGCTCAATCCGGAGCACGTGAACGCGATTCGCCCGTTCGCCGGACGCGGCGTGCGCATCTTCGGCGCGCGGACGCTGTCGAGCGATCCGGACTGGCGCTTCGTGAACGTCAGACGGCTGCTGCTGATGCTGGAGAAGGCGATTCGCATCGGCATCCAGTGGGCGACGTTCGAGCCGAACAACGACGTGACGCGGGCCAAGCTGCACCTGGCGCTGACCAGTCTCCTGTTGGAGGTGTGGCGACGCGGCGCGCTCGCCGGTCGTACCGCCGGCGAAGCGTTCTTCGTGAAGTGCAGCGAGGTGGAGAACCCGGCGCGCTCGCGCGCCAACGGAATGCTCATCGCCGAAGTCGGGGTCGCGCCGGCGCGTCCCTTCGAGTTCATCGTCGTTCGCGTCGGCGTGAGCGACAACGTGCTCGAGGTCAAGGAGACCAACGGCGTGGAGCCGGTGCCGTGACGATTGCCAACCGTCGCGATCCGGTGCTGAACCAGAACTTCGTCGTGAGCCTCGTCGATTCGACGAGCGCGCTGACGGGTGCCCTGCCGGCGCTCACCGGAATTCTCGACGCCGCCGCCGGAGGATTTTCCGAATGCAGCGGCCTCGAGTTGACGCTGCAGCCGGAGGAATACAAGGAGGGCGGCAACAACGGCGCGGTGCTCAAATTCGTGGGCCGCGCGACGTGGACCAATGTGACGCTCAAGCGCGGTCTCACCGACAGGACGGACCTGTGGGATTGGCACTTCAGCTTCATCGAGGGACGCGGCAAGCGGCGCGACGGCGTCATCGTGCTGCTCAACGCGGCGCGAACGCCGCTGCAGGCGTGGTTCTTCCGTCGCGGCCTGCCGGTGAAGTATTCGGGTCCGACGCTCAACGCCACGCAGAGCAGCGTCGCGATCGAAGCGATCGAGATTGCGCACGAAGGCATTCATCAGATTCCGGGTATCGGAGGGTGACATGGACGTCGAAATCGGCGAGGTCGTGACCACCGTCAAGGCTGTCGACGGCAGCACGCTCGCGTCGCCGGACGTGATGCGGCAGATCGTCAAGGCGGTCCTGCGCGCGGTGCAGGAGCACGCCGCGCATGAGGGGCGTGTGCGCGCGGAGCGGAAAGTGACCGGCGGCGTGGCCGAGGAACGGGATACGGAGAACTGACGTGACGCCACTGGCCAAGGCCACGTTGACGGCGGAGTACAGCTCGGGCACGCTGGAGATCTTCGACGTCCAGTACAACCCGACGGAGTTTTCGCTCGACAAAGCCGTTCAGCTCGCCGAGATCGCGATTCCCGGACTCGACTCGCCGCTGCTCCAATTCGTGCGCGGCCAGACCGAGAAGCTGTCGGTCGATCTGTTCTTCGATACCACTGATGCGGGAACCGGGGCCGGCGCCACGAGCGTGACGCGCCTGACCGATCCGGTCTACTCGCTCGTCAAGATCGAGCCGGCCGGACACGCGCCGCCGATCGTCACCTTCTCGTGGAACGCCGCCTTCCCGGGTGCCGACCTGCCGCCCCATGCCGGCAACCAACGTCGGAACTCGTTCCGCGGCGTGGTCGAGAGTTGCCGGCAGAAGTTCACGTTCTTCAGTCCGGAAGGCGTCCCGCTCCGCGCGACCCTGACGTTGTCGCTGCGCGAATACAAGACGCTCGACGAGCAGCTCGCGCAGCTGAATCTCAGCTCGCCCGACCGCACTCACGCGCATCTGACGCGTGACGGCGACACGCTGTCGCGGCTGGCGGCGCGCTACTACACGCGTCCAGGCGAATGGCGTGCCATCGCCGACGCGAACGACATCGACGATCCGCGCCGGCTCGACGCGGGCGTTCTGCTGACCGTGCCGTCGATTCGGTGACCTGATATGGCGATCCCCACCCTGGCCGACGAATCGCGCGCCCAGCACGGCTTCTACGTGCCGCAGTTCGAGATCCGCATCGAAGGCGTCGGCCTGCCGCGCGACGTGCTGCGCGACGTCGCGCAGGTCACTTATCACGACAGCCTGAAGGAGATCGATGGCTTCGAGCTGACGATCAACAACTGGGATGCGGTGACGCGCCGGTTCAAGTACGTCGGCGCCGAATCGAGCGCCGACCTCAAGGGCTCGAGCCAGGACGCCCAACGCACGCGACTGTTCGATCCCTGCAACAAGGAAGTAGAGGTCCGCGCCGGCTATCTCGGCGACCTGCGCACGCTCGTGCGCGGAACCTTCACGACTCTCGAACCGAACTTTCCATCCGGCGGCGCGCCGACGCTGGCGGTCCGCGGCCTCAACGCGCTGCACAAGCTTCGCCGCAAGCAATACAGCACGACCTGGTCCGACAAGCGCGACAGCGAGATCGCGAAGAACATCGGCGAGCTCGTCGATCCGAAGCTCGGAAAGAAGCAGAAGCGTTTTCCGATGCCGATCGTCGTCTCCGACGAAGCGCTCAATCAGGAGCATGCCATCCCCTACGTCGCGCAGGCGAACCAGTACGACATCGACTTTCTCTTCATCCGAGCCCGGCGACTGGGCTACGTCGTCAGCATCCGCGAAGGCGACCCGAAGGCCAGGGATCCGCAGCGCCGCAAGACGCACCTGTATTTCGGACCATCCGACGGCCGCCAGCCGGGTGTGCGCGAGCCGTTGTATCGGCTCCGCTGGGGCACGTCACTCGTCGAGTTCAAGCCGACGCTGACGACGGCGAATCAGATCAAGTCGGTCACCGTCAAGGGATGGGATCGCACGGCGAAGAAGGAGATCTCCGAGAAGGTGACGCTCGACGACAAGGAGCTCGCGGTCAACAAGGACCTGCACGAACTTCTGAGCCAGTGCGATCCGCGCGAGGAAGTGGTCGTCGAGAAACCGGTCCACACGAAGGCGGAGGCGCGCAAGGTGGGCATCGGGATCCTGAAGGATCGCCAGAAGGAGATGGTGAAGGCCTCGGCTTCGTGCGTCGGGCTGCCTTCGCTGTCCGCAGGCTGCACGGTCGAGATCGAAGGGCTTGGCGCCAGGTTCTCAGGCCTCTATTTCGTCACGGGCACGACGCACACGCTGGGCGATTCGGGCTACACCACGCGCTTCGAGGCGCGCCGCGAGGTCACCGGCTCGCTGGAGGGGGCGCAGTGAAGCGCATGGACGGTGTGGCGATCGGCCTGGTGAAGGAAGTCGACGCGAAGCTCGCGCGCGTGAAGGTGTCCTTCCCGTGGATGGATCCGCCGCAGGACAGCTACTGGGCGCCAATCGCGTCGGTGATGTCGGGCAAGAAGCGCGGGACGCGCTTCATGCCGGAGCTCGAAGACGAGGCGCTCATCGCCTTCGATCGCGGTGACTTCGCGCATCCCTACGTCGTCGGCTTCCTGTGGAACGGTCAGGACGTGTCGCCCGACGAGGAGAAGACGAATCGGCTGGTGGTGACGCCCGGCGGACACCAGCTGCGGTTCGAGGACAAGAAGGACGACCGCCGCATCGTGCTGAAGACGGCCGACGAGCACACGCTGACGCTCGACGACAAGGCGAAGTCGGTGACGCTCGAGAGCAAGGAGAAGCACAAGCTCGAGATCCTCGACCAGGACGGCAAGGTCGTGCTCACCACCAAGAGCGGCGGAAAGATCACGCTCGAGAACCAGCCGGGCAAGGTCATTGTCGAAGCGAGCCAGAACACGATCACCATCGGCCCGGAAGGGATCACCATCGAGGTCACGGCCGGCACGTTGAACGTCAAATCGACCGCCGTGACGAACATCGAAGCGACCGGCGCGATGAACGTGAAGTCGACCGCCGCGATGACCATTCAGTCGTCGGCGGCGATGACCATCATGTCGAGCGCCGTGATGAACATTCAGTCGTCAGCGGCCATGAACATCACCGCTGGCGGCGTCATGACGCTGACAGCGGCGCTGCTGACGGTCAACGCGGGAATGGCGACGTTTTCCGGAGTGCTGCAGGCGAGCACGATTCTCTCGTCCACGGTGGTGACGAGCTCGGTCGTGTCCAGCAGCTATACGCCTGGCGCGGGGAACCTCATATGAGCGCGCCCCTGCCGCTCGTCGTGCCGCAGCCGTCGCTCGCGTACACGCCGATCGCAGGCAGTTACGCACCTCTCGAGGGCACGGTCGCGATCGCCTTCCAGCCGGTGCGGTTTCCCGATGGCAGCCCGATGACCGTCGACGACTTCGTCGCCGCCGAGGCGTTGCTGATGCGCCTTTCGGGTCCGATGGCGGGTGTCGACGTATGGGATGCCGGCTCGAAGTCGTGGCGTGCGGCGGGAACGGTCGACTGGGGCGCGGTGCGCGGTGTGCCGCTGCTCCCTCCGAAATCGGCGTTTGCCCCGTGGGAAGGCGTGCTCGTGGGAGCGGGACAGAAGGACGCGGCCGGTGCTCCGCTGCTCCTGCCCGCCGTCGGCAGTTTCCCGCAGTACCGCCTTCGCGGCTCGTTCCACGCCAAACGCGATCAGCAAGAGGCCTTCGGGCTCGGACCCGACAGCGTGCGGCTCGAGTTCGCGTCGGCGGCCGAGAAGACACGGTTCGCCGCGCGTCTGACGCCGGACGCAGACAGCGCGACGCGCGTGCAGCTGATGCTGCGCGACGGTGCGGCGCAGCCGATGGGCGTGCTCGATATCGACGCCAGCGGCGGCACTCCGATCGTCACGCTGCAGAACTTCACCGGCAGTGGCGGGCCGATCGCGTCGATCACCTTGCAGGGCGACGGCGCGATCCGCCTGACGCCGGCGGCAGGCATGCGGGTGATCGTCGCCGGCGATCTGGAAACGGAACAGATCCGGTACCTGCCGTCGAGCGGGCTGCCGAAGAAGACGTTGAACTAGGGGACACGAATGGCGCGCGATTTTCTCGGCATCGGATGGCGGTTCCCGCTGCAGGTCACACCGGATGGCCGCATCGCCCAGGCCCGGTATGAGCGGCGCATCGAGGAATCGGTGTTCCTCATCCTGTCCACTGCGCGCGGCGAGCGCGTGATGCTGCCGGACTTCGGCTGTGGCATTCACGACTTGACGTTCTCGCCGAACACGCCGGTTGCGCGCTCGGCCATCGTCGACGCCGTTCGAACCGCGCTCGTCAGGTACGAGCCCCGCATCGACGTGCTCGACGTCGACACCGAGACTCAGGGCGAGAACCTGCTGCTGATTCGGATCGATTACCGGATCCGCGCCAACAACGCCATCGGCAATCTCGTGTACCCGTTCTACATCCGGGAGGCCGCGTAGCGCGGGCGCCTCATGCCGCTCGAAGACCTGCTGCCGAAGCTCGATGACCGGACGTACGACGACCTCGTGCGCGAAGTGCGCACGCGGATCGCGCGCTATGCGCCCGAGTGGCGGCCCGGCGCCTCGGCCTGGACCGATGTCAACGACAGCGATCCGGGCGTCACGCTGGCGCAGGTGTTCGCCTGGCTGTCCGAGATGCTGCTGTATCGCATGAACCGGGTGCCGGCGCTCAACTACGTGAAGTTCCTGCAGCTGATTGGCGTGGAACTGAAGCCGGCAGAGCCGGCGCGGGCGGAGGTGACGTTCGGAGTCGATTCAGGATTTGCACAGCCGGTCGTCCGCGTGCCGCAGCGCGCGCAGCTGTCCGCCGAGCCGGGTGACGAGGGGCCGCGGCTGATCTTCGAAACAGTTCGTGCGCTCGTCGCGTTTCGTGCCTCGCTCGACGCCGTCGTCGGCTACGACCCGGACACCGACTTCACCAGTTTCACCACCCAGAATCAACAGGCCACGCAGCCGTTCGAGCCGTTCGGTCCACGAGCGCCGGAGGGTGCGTATCTCGCGATTGGTTTTCAGGACCCGGCGGCGCTTCCCGCCGAAGTGCTCGACCTCGCCATCGTCGTTGCCGGTGCGCAGCAGGGTGTTGCGTATCTCACGTGCAGCGGCGGCGCATCGGCGTCGATGAGTCCAGCGAAGCTCGCGTGGGAGTACAACGACACCGGCACCTGGCGTGCGCTGACGCTCCTGCGTGACGACACTCTGGCGTTGACGCGCAGCGGTCACGTCGTCCTCAGGCTGCCCGCGGCCGGTATTCCCACCACCGCCAAGGCCAGCATCTCTTCCTCCGATCCGACGTCGCGCTACTGGATTCGCGTGCGCGTCGCGAAGAGCCAGTACGAGACTCCGCCCCGGCTCCTCGCCATCCGTTCCAACACCGCCGAGGTCGAACAGGCAGAAACGATCCGGGACGAGGTCCTGGGTGGGAGCGATGGCTCGCGCAACCAGCAATTCCGTCTCGCCAATCGGCCGGTGTTGAAGGATTCGCTCGAGCTCGATATTCAGGTCAGCGACGAAGGACCCGAGCGATGGACGGATGTGCCCGACCTGTTCGGGTCCGGCCCCGGCGACAGGCATTACGTCCTCAATCGCACGAGCGGGGAGATCCGTTTTGGCGACGGCGTGAACGGCAACATCCCCGTCGCGTGGGTCGGCGATCCCGGGGGCAATGTCGTGGCGCGTCAATACCGCTTCGGTGGCGGTCGACGGGGCAACGTCGGCGCCGGGCTCATTGCGACGCTGGTCACGCCGGTTGCCGGCATCGATCCGGCCCAGGTGTCCAATCTGCAGGCGGCGCATTCAGGACGCAACGAAGAGACGCTGGACGAGGCGAAGAAGCGGGCGCCCAGCTCGCTGCGCAGCCGCGACCGCGCCGTCACCGCCGAGGACTTCGAGTATCTGGCGGCGCAGGCCGCGAGCATCAAGCGCGCCAAGGCGCTTCCCGGATTCCACCCGGAGTTTCCATATTTGCAGCTGCCCGGCATCGTGTCGGTGATCGTCGTGCCCGACGCGGATCCCTCGACGCCGGCGCCGATGCCGTCGGACGGCACGCTGCGCAGCGTGTGCCGCTATCTCGACGAGCGCCGACTGCTGACGACCGAGGTGTTCGTGCTGAAGCCCTCCTATCAGCAGGTCGAAGTCCGCGGCGATGTCATCACCCTCGACGCGGCCGATGCAGCACAGGTGCACGAAGGCATCGTGACCTCGCTCGTCGATTACTTCCATCCGCTCCGCGGTGGCGACGACGGACGAGGGTGGCCCTTCGGCGGCACGATTCATTACTCGAAGGTCTATCAGCGCGTCTTCTCGGTGCCAGGTGTCGCCAGCATCAGCCGCTTGACGATCGTGCTCGACGGCGAAGAGCAGGAGGAGTGCACCGACGTTCCGATCGAGGCGCACGGGCTGCTGTTCTCCACCGACCATGCGATCAGCGTCGGCTATGAACAGGCGGAAGGCGCATGAATCCTGGAGCGCCGCTGCCGCCTGCGCCGCCGCACGATCCGCGCTCGCTCCTGCTGAACGGGCGAACGGGGTTCCGTGCCGTCACGCTCGCGCCAGGTACTGCGTCGGTCGTCGTCGATCCCGAATGCTGTGCGCTCGTCCTTCCGCTGCTGCCGGATGCGGTTCGCGAACTTGCGGAGACATCGGGATCGCTCGGCGGCGTCCGCCCCCCGGCGAATGTCGCGAGTGGGCCTGGCGGCGACATCTACCTGCTCGATCGCACCGCGAGTCAATTGAAGCATTTCGATCCTTGCCTGTGCACGTTCACCGACGTGCCGTGTGTCGGGGGGAGCGGCGGGGGAGCCCGACAACTGCGTCACCCGGGCGACATCACGATCGCGTGCGGGAACCTGTATGTCGCGGACACCGGCGTCGAAAGCGTGGCTCCGGTCGAAGCGTGCGATGACCAGCTGACCGCCGACACGGATGTGCAGCGCGAGAACCATCGCGTCAGCGTCTTCGCGCTGAAAGGATTCGCGCTGCGCGGACATCTGGTGCCACCGAAGACCGAACGACCGTGGCGGCCGGTGTCGGTGGCTGTCGACTCGCTGGCGCGCGTCTGGGTCGGCGACGTCAACGGAAAGCTGCATCGGTTCTCGCCTTCCGGCGCGTGGGAGAAGTCGTGGCCGATGGTGCCGGTGCCTCGGCATCTCGCCGTCGATTGCCGCGATCGCGTGTACGTCGTGGCCCCGGGCCAGGTGCCTACGGTGCGCGTGCTCGATTCGGAGGCGCGCCCCGTTTCCGATCCGCCCACTCGACCGGATCAGATCAGGAGTCTGTTTCCGCGCCTGCCGTTCCACGTCGATGCGCTCGGACGTCTGTGGCTCGAGCCGCTGTGCGATCCGCGGTGTCTCCGCAAGACCGATCCGAACGCGACGATCGTCTTCGACGATCGCGGGCAGCGGCTCGACATCAGACTGCCTGCGCAGCCGGCGATCTTCGAGGACCACGCGACGTACCGATCGGAGCCGCTCGACAGCGGGATTGCCGAGTGCATCTGGCATCGCGTTCGACTGTTCGGTGCGTTGCCGGCGGGAACGCGGATCCACGTGCGTGCCTTCGCCGCGGAGCAACGACTGACCGCCTCGGAGCTCGATGCCGTGGCCGTCTGGCACACCTGCGCCACTGCCGACACGTTTGACGATGGCCGGCAGTGGGACTGTCTGATCCGATCCGATCCAGGGCGATACCTGTGGCTCGAGCTCGTGTTCGAGGGAGGTGTTGCGACGCCTGTCGTCGGCGCGATCGTCGTCGAGTTCCCGCGGGTGAGCCTGCGCCGGTTCCTTCCCGCGGTGTTCGGGATGGAGCCGGTCAGCGCCGACTTCACCGATCGCTTTCTCGCGCTCTTCGATACGCCACTGCGAACGATCGAGCGGCACGTCGATCTGATGGCGCGTCTGTTCGATCCCGCGTCGGCGCCGGCGGCGGCGAAGGATCCACGGCAACAGGACTTCCTGTCGTGGCTCGCGAGCTGGATCGGTGTGACACTCGATCGCAATTGGGACGTCGCGACGCGCCGCCGCTTCCTCAAGCGCGCCGGCGCGCTGTTCGACCGCCGCGGAACGGTCGGCGGCCTCCGCGAGCAGCTGTTGGTGCTGCTTGGATTCGATCGTCACCTGCCGTGCGAGACGGACCCGTTGCCGTGCGGACGATGTACGGCGGCGCCGCTCAACTGCGGGCCCGAGCCGAAGACGGTCCCGTACGAGGTGCCTCCGCTCGTCCTCGAGCACTTCCGGCTCCGTCGCTGGCTGCGCCTTGGCCACGGACGGCTGGGCGATGAAGCGGTCGTGTGGGGCGAGCGCCTCATCGGCCGGACGAGGCTCGGCGCGCACGGACAGGTCGGGGTGACCCGGCTCGATACCTCGCCCGATCCGTTGCGCGATCCGTTCCTCGCCTACGCCAATCAGTTCTCGGTGTTCGTGCCGGCGAGCTGTGGGGACGATCCGCGCGCACGGCGGGCCCTCGAGAACCTGCTGCGGCGGGAAGCGCCCGCCGGCACGCGTGGCCACCTGCATTTCGTGGAACCGCGCTTTCGAATCGGTGTCCAGTCGATGCTCGGCTTCGACGCGATTGTCGCCGCGGTGCCGCAGGGTGTGGCGCTCGGAACGACGCCGCTGGGGCAGGGATCCATGCTCACGTCGCCGCCGCACATGGACGGCGGCCCGGCGATCGCGGTCGGCAAGGACGGCCGCATCGGAACGACTACGCGCCTGGCTTGAACGGGGGATTTGACGATGTCCCATCACCATCACGACGGTTGCGACTGCGCGGCGCTGTGTCCCGCGTGCGAGTACGGGCCGTTCACGCGCAACGCGTATTGGACCGGCAAGCTGATGCTCGCCCGCGACTTCGTCGACGAGCAGAAGTACTTCATCGACAAGCTGCGGCATCACACGCAGAAGCTGCACGGCACCGGCGTGGTCTGTGGCCTCAGGATCGTGCAGCACGAGAAGGACGCGTGCCGTGACCGGTTCGTCTGCGTCGAGCCAGGCGCGGCGGTCGACTGCTGCGGGCACGACATCGTGGTGCGCGAGAAGGACTGCCTGGACCTGTGGGCGACGCCGGTCATCAAGAAGCTGCGGGAGAAGACGGCCGCAGGTACCGACACCGGCGAGCACACGCTGCAGATCTGCATCCGCTACCGCGAATGCGAGACCGAGCCGGTGCCTGTGCTGTACGACGAGTGCGGCTGCGCGGACGACAAGTGCGCGCCCAATCGGATCCTCGAATCGTTCGAGCTGGACGTCATCGTCGACCCGCCCGCCGCACCCGCGCCGGATCCGCTTCCCGCCTCGTGCGGCGATCTCTGGAGCAAGAGTCTCGACGAATGTGCGCGATGCGATCAGCCCGATTGCGTGGTGCTCGCCACGATCGAGCACTGGCGTGTCGGCGACAAGATCCTCAACGGTAAGCCGCCGGCGGCCGCCGGTACCGCGGTGATCGACAACCTGAAAGGTCGTCACATCCTGCCGTCCACGCAGCTGATGACAGAAGTCATCAACTGCATCCTCACTCAAGGTGGAGGCGGTGCGACAGGTCCGACAGGTCCGACAGGACCAACGGGACCCACAGGACCGACGGGACCGACTGGACCAACAGGTCCGACCGGTCCAACAGGCGCAGGTGGAACTGGACCAACCGGGCCGACCGGCCCCACCGGACCGACGGGACCAACAGGTCCGACGGGACCAACCGGTCCGACAGGGATCGGCATCACTGGTCCGACGGGACCAACCGGACCCGTGGCGCCACCGCTGCGGCTCACGCGCATCCAGTCGGTGAACTGGGTGCACGGATTCTTGCCGACGCCGATGACGCAAATCCGGCGACAGGAAGGTCTGTGCATTGCGTTCGATGAGCCGCGTGTGTTCGCGGAGGACCTGCACGAGCAGAGCATGATCGTCCAGGTCCAGACCGAGAGCGGGCAAGTCATTCCGATTCCCGGCGGCCAGCCTCAGCGCATCACGGTGCGGTGCTGGTGCGAGGTTCCCGGTCGCGTCGAACCCGGCGACTTCGGCACGCTCGGCGACGCGAACTCGCCGTTTACACCGCAACCGTCGACACCTGGCGTGCAGGTGAACGGTGTCCGCTTCCAGGGTGACGTGCGGCCGAACGCGGTGTATCGCGTGCTGTTGAAGGGCGATTACGTTCGCGGCCGCGCCGGCCGTAACGTCGACGCCAACCACCTGCAGCCGTGGGTCCAACAACCGGTCCCGCCGCCTCCGGCTCCCGCACCGCCGTCCACGTATCGGTCGGGCGACGGAATCGAGGGCGGCTTGTTCGAGAGCTGGCTCACGCCTCGCGACTAGGCGGAGAAATCCACATGGCTAATGACATGAATCTGATGTTTGCGAGCGCTGGCATGGCCTCGCGCGATTGCCGGCCTCAGCCACTGTGCGAAACGCGCCCGGTGTGCCCCGCATGCGGCGGACTCGAGTGCCTGTGCCGGCCGCGGTTCTTCGCCGGCCAGTTGCTCAGCGAGGACGATCTCAATCGCCTCGATCACTACATCGTTGCCAAGAACCGGCTGCACAACCGGTTTCTGTTCGGAACCGGCGTGGTGTGCGGCCTCGAAGTCGTCTGCACCACGTGCACGCCGTCGGGAAGCAACTCCGTCGTGGTCAGGCCGGGCTACGCGCTGTCGCCCTGCGGCAACGACATCGTCGTGTGCGAGGCCGAGACGGTCGACATCTGCGATCTGATCAACCGGTGCCGTCCGCGCACGGACGACTGTCTCGATCCCGGTCGCGTCGATCGCAACGATCGTGCGGACGCCAACAACGACGACGACGAGGAATGGGTGCTGACGATTTGCTACAAAGAGAAACCGTCGCGCGGGATCACGGCACTGCGAGGCTCATCGTGTGCCTGCGGAAGCACCGGCTCGTGCGGTTGTGGAGGATCGAAGTCAGGATCGGGATCGTGCGGGTGTGGCGGACACAGTCATGGCACGTCGAGCACGTACGGCGACGCGGCAGCGGCGGAAGCGTCGTGCGGCTGCGGTGGTGCGGTGCAGAAGACCGCGCCCACCAGGTCGGCTGCGAAAAGCACGCCCAGACCGCCGCAATGCGAGCCCACGCTCACCTGTGAGAGCTATTCCTTCGCCGTCTACAAGGTTCGACCCGAGGACAAGGAGCGCAAGGTCGACCCGGGCGCGTTGATCAAGCGCTTCATCTGCTGCCTGATGCCGCTGTTCGAGCAGGTAGCGAAGTTTCCGACGAACAACGCCACACAGCAGCAGCTGCGCGACTGGCTGCTCGATCTCGTGGAAGTGGCGCGCGAGTACCTGGTGACCGAGGGTCTGTACGACTGCGAGATCGCGGCGCGGCTCAATGCCGTCGCCGTTCCCGTTCCGGTCGAGAACCAGCAGCAGTACTTGAGCAACTGGACCAACGCCACGGTCCTCGTGCTCGAGATCCTGGTCGCCGTTTTCCAGAAGTGTCTGTGCGCGGCGTTGCTGCCGCCGTGCCCGCCGTCGGAGATGAACGACTGCGTGCCGATCGCGACGGTGACGGTCGCGCGTGGACGGTGCCGGGTCAAGCACATCTGCAACATCAGCAATCGCAGATTCCTGGTCACCTGGCCCGCGCTGCGGTACTGGTTCTCGTGGCTGCCGCTGGTCGCGAGCTGGCTGCCTGGCGACCTGACGTTCCGGCGAATCGTCGAGCGGTTGTGCTGCACGCCGATTGCCGATCGATTCCGCGGCGTGGTCGGCAATGTGAACCTGCTGCGCAACGAGCAGTTCGTGCCGCCGGTTCAGCCCGCGGTTGCCGGTGCGGCGCCGGCTGCGGCTGCGGCAAACGTCGCCGATCGTGGCCGGATCGATGTCGTCGTCCCTGGACGCGGCGACCGGCAGGTGCACCCGTTCACGCAGATCCTTGCCGATGCGTTCGTCGATCGCCGCGAGGTCGACGCCGCGACGCTGCTGCTCGCCGCGTTGGGCGCGACCGACAAGGAGAACACGCCTCTCGTGCCTGATTCAGCGCTGAACTTTCCCGGCCAGGCGATGCTGATTCACGAGGTGCTCGCGCCGGCGATTGCGCCGCTGCTGCCAAACCTGGGCGCTTTGACCGGCAGCGCGGCCAACACCGCCAAGATGCAGCAATCGATCGAGACGCTGCAGAAGCAGGTCGAGGAACAAAAGCGCGCGATCGAGCAACTGCGCAACCGCTGACGACCGTCACGAGGAAAGGCCTGCAAATGAATCAACTGGAGCGGCCGCAGTACTACGAAGGCGAGTACCTCAGCGCGGAGGACCTGAACGCGATCGTCCGATACGCACGTCTGGCGCATGCGCGACATGGGCTCGGCGCTCACGTGTGGGGTCTCGCAGCGGGCCTGACGCTCGCCGAACGCACACTGGCAGGCGGCGACGACGTCGAGATGGTGTTGACGCCGGGGGTTGGCTGGGACGGATACGCACGGCCGCTGCTGGCACTGGCGCCACAACGCATTCCGCTCGATCTGTTCGCCAACTTTCAGGACGTCACTCCGGCGACAGGCGTCCCCATCGAAGTGTGGCTGGCCTATCGCGAGCTGCCGGCGAAACCTCCGGGTCCGGGGTTCGCGTGTCCTGACGACGAGTTGTTCGGTCGCGCCGTCGAGACGTTCACGATCGAACTTCGGTATACGCCTCTCACCGATTACCACGCGGTCACCATTGCCAGTCGATCGATCGATGCCCGACAGGCATTGAAGGAGTTCGACGCGACCAAACCGATCCTGTTCGACGAATCAGTGGCCGCACAGACGTTTCCGGAGAGCGGCGATCGTCAGCGCTGGCCTCTCTTCATCGGGGTTGTTCGCTGGAGGAAAGACGTCGGCCAACCTGGACGCTTGATCAAACGCACCGATGAGGACAAGAACGTCACGCGGAAGGGACGCCGATATCTCGGCGCCGTGGCGGAGACGATCTTCGCGGCAGATGGCGTGCTGCGTCTGCGCGATCGCACCAGGGATCCGGCCGAAGCGGTAGTCAATTACACGCCACCCATCGTGGCCGCACCGGCGGGCACGACAATCGTCAACGATCTCGTCTGGTGCGAAGGTCACCTGCGTGTGGTTGGCGACACGCGACTGCAGTCAGGGAAACTCGATTATCGCGTCGACCGTGGTGGAGATGCTGGCGTCCCGATCTATCTGCAGCGTGTGACGACCAACGCGCCGACGATGAAGACGACGCTGGATGCGTTCATCGGGCCGCCCGCTCCACCTCCGGCGCCAGTCGATGCGCAGACGCGGTTTACGGTCAGCACCAAAGATGCCACCGGCAATCCGAAGGAATGCCTCACCGTCGTCACCGACGGACGCGTCGGCATCAACGCCGCCGACCCGACGAATACGCTGCACGTGAATGGTCCGACGGGAATCCGCTACGGCTACGGCTATGTGACGGGGGACGCCGGCGCGGCGTGGAGCGGCCTCGCGTTCAACGCGTACAGCCGCCCTGGCGGCCCATGGGTCATTCCGGATCCCGCGCATAAACCAGCGGCGCTCGTGCTCGACGATGCGGGCGGTGCACCCGAGCTGAAATTCCAGACGAGTCCAACCGGCAACCCCGCGGCCTGGAACGTCCACATCACCGCCAAGGGCGACACGGGCAACGTCGGCATCGGCACGACGTCGCCGGGCTCCCGGCTGCACGTGGCCGGGACCAATCACCTCAACTCGGTCTTCGATCTCACCGATGCGCCAGAGCATCTGACGGTCGTCGTCGGCACCGTGGGAAGCGGGCTGCGCTTCTCGCAGACCAACGAGTTCTTCATCGCTTCGCAGCCGTACGCGAACCGGAACGACAACACGTTCGGTAGCGAGCACCTGCGCATCAAGGCCAACGGGAATACCGGAATCGGCACGTCGACGCCAGGCGCCCGACTGCACGTCGCGGGGAACGGCGATCAGTGGGGCACGGCCGCATTGGTTCCCGCGCCTGTCAAGGGGATCAACATCTCGCACGTCCACTGGGACCCGACGGGCGATTGGTACATCCGCTCCGCATCTGGCGCAGGGAAGGTTGTCATTCAGGACAGCGGCGGTAACGTCGGTGTCGGCACCGCCGCGCCTGCACGCAAGCTGACCGTCGTCGGAGATCGCATCCGGCTCGGCGACGACAACAAGCGCATCGAGCTTCGCACCGACGGTTCGGCCGTGGACCTCCACTCCGAAACGCACGATCTGTGGATCCGAACGCTGGCGGATGCGGCACATCCTGGCAGGCGGAACGTGCTCATCAATCCTGATGCCCAGGAAGGAAACGTGGGCATCGGGACGACGAACCCGCAGTCCAAGCTCGATGTCGACGGAGACATGGAGCTCAACGGCGACGCCTTCATTTCTGCCGGCGTTTGGTTGGTTTCCGATGCCCGCAAAAAGCAGAACATTGCGGCGATCGAGCGGCCACTCGAGCGGTTGCGCGCGCTGAAGGGCGTCAGGTTCGACTGGCGCGATCCGGGCAAGCAGGCATCAGGCGCTCCCGGACAACTCGGACTCGTCGCGCAGGACGTCGAGGCGATCCTGCCGCAGGCAGTGTCGGAAACACCCAGGGGCGTCAAGGCGATCAACATCGGCGCCATGCAGGCGGTCGTTGTCGAGGCCGTGCGCGAGCTCGCGGATCGGTGCGACCGCCTGGAAGGCGAAGTTGCGGTCCTTCGCGCGCGGCTCGACGCGATCGGAGGAGGACCCGTCGCGCCGCCGGCTCAGCCCGTGCCTCCGGCGGAGCCCGCGCCGCCCGTGCAGCCGGAGTCGCCGGCGCAGATATCGCCGCAACCTGCGCCGAAGAAGCCGGCAAAGAAGGCGAAGACGAAACGCGCCCGTGCTCCGCGTCGAGGGACGGACCTCCCGCCGGAGTAGATTCGATGAGCGGTGCGCTCACGATTCGTCGCCTGCACGCAGACTGCCGCGTCGCCGGTCCTCCGCGCGCTGCGACGGACGTCGGCGATCGCACGAGTCGCGCACTGCGTGATCACCTGCCGCTGGCACTGCGTGCCGGCCTCGGAGCATGGCTCGACGGCGAAGACGAGAGCGTGTGGATCGTCAGGCGCCTCGAACTGAGCGTCATGACCGCGGCCGACTCCGCGCCCGCGGACATCGCGGCGATTACCGTCAACGCGCTTGGCCGCGCACTCGCATCGACGCTCTCTGGCGACGGGGATGGCGTCAATGCCATCCGCTTCGCCGGTCCGGCGCAGTACCTCGCGCAGTTCGTCGTCGATGCGACGGCGAGCGATGTGTGGGGCCACTGGTACTACCAGCCGTTCGACGGTCTTCGTGCGCTCAGCCTCTCGGCGGTGATTCGAACGGCGCTCATACGAGACGTCGAGCAGGGACGTGCCGCGCTGCGTCTGCTCGACGATCGGAAGCTTGCGCGCGTTGCCGGGTGCATAACTGCCAGTGACGAACGCGCGCTTCTCGAGGTGTTCGCGACCGAGCACCCAGATTGGGAACTGGACGAACGAACTGTCGCGGCTGCGGCGCGCGCATGCCGGCGCGCGCTCGACGCACGCATCGCCAATGGCCGCGACCTCTTCGCGGTCGTGCGGGCGGATGCGCCGTGGTCGGCGGCGCTGCGGGATGCCGTGCGTGCGATCGGCTCCGGCATCGACGCCGCACATGCCACGCATTTGTCCGGGCGCGATCTGCACGTGGACGCGATCGAGGAGGCTGTCGCGCAGCGGCTGTCGTCGATGGGGCGGGCCGATCTGCCATCCCTGCGCCGGACGATCGTCGATGCGGTCACTCGCGAGCTTCGTCCCGACGGTGATGCCCTTCACGACGACGCGCGACCAGAGCCCTGGCTGACACGCTTCGGAGGGCTGGTTCTCCTCGTGCGCGACCTCGACGCGCTGCCATGGGAGAAATGGACCGATGGATGGCCGCCGCCGCCGGCAGGACGCACCGTTCCCATCCTGAAGTGGTTGACGCTGATGCTCTGCTCCGGTCGGAGCCACGTGCTCGATGCCACGCGTGATGCGGTGTGGCGGCGCACGTTCGACGTCCCGATGGAGATGCCGTTGGTCGACGTGTGTCAATGGCTTCGTCGCGTCGGTCGCGTGCGCGCACGCATCGGATCGGAGCGGCAGTCGGATCTCGCGACGCAGGATCGGCGCTGGCTTGCGTTTCCCCGGGGCACCGGGATCACCAGACGTTGGGAAGCAGCAGTCGGCCGCCTCGCAGGGATGGTCGTCCGGGGATTCGCCGCACGCCTTCCCGGCTTTGCCGAATCCACCGTCGAGCATCTGTGGCGCAACGTGCTCGACATGGAGGCAACGTTCGCGCTCGACGCCGATCGCGTGCTCGTGCAGTGCGGGCGGCCACCGCTCCATCTGCTGCTGACGATGACGGGCATGACGAGAGGACTGCTGGCCGGTCGCGACGCCGAGGGCCGACCGATGCTCGTGTTCTCGCGCGGATGATCATGGACAGGAACGGCTCATGGGTCGTCGCACTCGACGCGCGAATCGAGCGCGAGATCCATCGTCTGCGCGCGCGTTACGAGCTGTCGCTCGACGAGTTCCGCGGTCTGTATGTGAGCGACGAGCAGGTGGACAGCCTCGTGTCAGGTGCGCGGGTGCCGGCGGCAGACGACGTCGCTGCTGCCATCACGCGTCCCTCGGCCCGGTCGTACGAGAACGACACCCGTTGGCGCAATCTCGTGGATCGCCTCGGGCTGTCGACGCTCGAGCAGGATGTCCTGCTCGTCGTCGCGGCGCCGGAGTTCGACTCGAAATACGAGACGCTCTACGCGTACTTGAACAATGACGTCACGCGGAAGTGGGCGACCGTTGATCTGGTGCGCCGACTGCTCTCGGACGTCGCGTCATCGTCAATGGTGGCCGCCACGCTGGCCGCGGGGGCGCGACTGCATGCCAGGCATGTCATCGAGCGCATCGATGCACCAGCCGGACGACCGGGACTGATGAACGTCGGCTCCGTACTCCAGCCGGTCGTGACCCATTGGCTGCATGAACACCCGCTGCCGCTCGCGTTCGCGGGAGGTGTCGTGACCTGGGAGCGCGCCGGTGCATTCGACGACGATGCGGCCGTCCGCGAACGCGCCGAGCCGATCGTCAGACTCCTGGCGCGTTGTTCGCGTGACGGACGCCTATTGCCGGTGATCGCGCTCGTCGGCCAGGCCGGGTCGGGTCGAATGAGCACGGCCGTCGCGGTCGCGGCGTTGTCCAGCCGGCCCCTCGCTCGTCTCGATCTGCGTGCACTGGCTGAAAGCGAATCCGAGGCGCCGCTGGCGCTCAATCGACTCACGCTGGCGCTCTGGCTCACGCCGGCCGTGGTCCTGATCGACGGGCTCGATGCCTGGCCCGAAGACGAGGCGCGCCCACAGCGAATCGCCGCGCGGATCGCACGCACGATCGGTCTGTGGCCTCCGGACACGCTCGTGCTCATTCGTGCCGGTGAAGACGAACCGTGGCGGGCGCTTGCGCGCGAACGGCGCATCGTCGACGTACGCTGCGACCTCACCTCGTTCGCGGCGCGACTGGACGCATGGCGGCGCGCCGCTGCTGCTCACCTGGTTCCGCTCGCCGACGCCGACCTTTACGGCCTCGCGGGACGATTCTCGCTGACAGCGGGTCAGATCGACGCAACGCTCGCGACCGCACAGGACCTTGCGGCCATCGCTGACAGCCGCTGTCCACCCGCGGCCGACCTCGTCGCGGCTGCGGCGCGTGTCACCTCGGATCAGGCTCTGGGGAAGCTGGCGGTCAAGATCGAGAGCCGGCACCAGTGGAACGATCTCGTGCTCCCCAGCGTCACCGTGCGCCGGCTGCGCGAGCTCGGCGCCGCCATCCGCCAGCGGCACATGGTCTACGGAGAGTGGGGCTTCGGCGATCGCATTACCACCGGCATCGGGATCAAAGCGCTGTTCGCCGGCGTGTCGGGGACGGGAAAGACGATGGCCGCCGGGATCATCGCGCGCGAGCTGGGTCTCGATCTCTACAAGGTGGATCTGTCAGGGGTCGTCAGCAAGTACATCGGCGAGACCGAGAAGAATCTCGATCGCATCTTCCGTGCGGCGCGTTCGGCGAACGCGATCATCTTCCTCGACGAAGCCGAAGCGATAATGGGCAAGCGCAGCGAGGTCAAGGACGCGCACGATCGCTACGCCAACATCGAAGTCGCCTACCTGCTGCAACGCCTCGAGGATCACGACGGCGTGGTCATCCTGGCGACGAACCTGAAGCGCAACATCGACGATGCGTTCAACCGCCGGATGCAGTACGTGATCGAATTCCCGCGCCCGGAAGAGGGCGAGCGCGAGCGCATCTGGCGGTCGATGTTTCCGGCTCGCTCGCCGCTGGCCGCCGACGTCGACTTCCCGTTTCTCGCCAAGCACTTCGATCTCGCCGGCGGCGACATCCGCAACGTGGTGCTCGACGCGGCGTTTCTGGCGGCCGCGGACGGCGGCGTCATCGACATGCGCGCGATCGTCGAGGCGCTCGTGCGCCAGCTGGCCAAGCAGGGCAAGACGCCGACCGGCACGGACTTCCGGCAGTATCAGCGGCTGCTCTCGGCTGCCGGTCGCCACTGATGGCAGGCGAGGCGTCGCGATCGGCGGCGGTGGCCGAGCGGATGCCCGTGGCGTCGCGGTCGCGTCAACGCGGCACGGATCGCGACGGGTCCGCCGCGTCAGCGAGCGCGGCGGGCAATCTGGCGATCGGCCGGCTCCTCGCACTGCACGGCATCCAGGCCAAGCTGACGGTCAGTCAGCCTGGCGATCCGGAAGAGGAGGAAGCCGATCGCGTCGCGAACGCGGTCGTCAGCCGTTCAGCGGTTCCAACCATTCAACGCGCGTGTGCTGCGTGCAGCAGCGGCGGGGCGACGTGTCCGAAGTGCGAGGAGGAGGAAAGGGTCAAGGCGAAGCGGAGTGCTTCCGGAGTGCCTTCCGCGAATGCAGTCGCGCACGCGCTCGCCGTCGTCAGCGGCGGTGGTTCGCCGTTGCCAGGACAGACGCGATCGATCCTGGAGCCTGGTTTCGGGCGCGATCTGTCACGGGTACGCGTCCACGCCGACAGCGCGGCGGCCGATGCGGCGCACGGCATCAGCGCGCGCGCGTACACCGTCGGCGAGCACATCGCGTTCGCGCCCGGTGAGTATCGTCCGGACCATCTCGACGGTCAGCGTCTCCTCGCCCACGAAGTCGCGCACACATTCCAGCAGGGCGCACGAGGTGCTGGACTGTTTCGTGACGGGAAACCCGGCGGCGAAGAAAAGAAAGAAGAGAAGAAGGAAGACAAGAAACGCGAGAAGAAGAAGTTTCCGACGACAGGAGAGACGGTCACCTTTATCGGCCACGAGCTGACCGAGAACCCCGATCAGCTGCGTGAAGAAATGTTGGACATCGTGGAGAACGGTGTCAAAGGGAAGCCAATTCCTCCTGGCCTCATTGCGCCTGACCAGTTCCTCAACCTGATCTATCTTTCGCCACCGTCATTCGGCTGCGCGGAAAACGACGAGAGTTGCCATCGACGCCAGATACTCCAGACGAAAATCGCTCCGAAACTGTCGACGGTCGTCCGCGAACTGTATCTCAAACACACCGACCAGTTGGCGAAGTTCGAAGACGTCATGAAGCAGAACGCGCTGCAAACGCTCGCGGCCAGCAAACTGCAGACGGAAGCGGAGAAGCTTCGTTACGGGATTCACACCGATAAGGTCACGACAACGTATCCCGTGCGAGACACAGAGCGGACGCGGACGACCATCACGCACAGGGTGGACGACATCCAGTCTCCGGCGATCAAGGGCCTGCGAGCGGCGGCGGGGCTTCTGCTGGCGCGGCGCAAAGCGGTCCGCGAAAAGCATCTGGAAGCCGATCGCCACATGGCCTGCAGGATGGGCGCTTGTGGCACCGACAAGGAGTACGATCGCATCGCGGCAGAGGCCCTGCAGCTTCGCAAGGAATATATTGGCCTGCACCAGGTCCTCTCGTTTCAGTACCCGGTCCTTGATCGCATCGGCGCGATCGAGGAAACGCGATCGTTCGGCGAGGATGCGATCTGGGCATCGAATGAGCTCGAGAAGCTGGCCAGCGGAGGCAGCGAGGCGGAAGTCGCATCGACTCTCGGTGCCAAGATCCAGGAGACGCTCGACAAGAATGCCACGGCTCGTGAAGGCGTCGAACAGAACCGCGTCAATTTATGGCGCTTGCAGCACATCTACGGCGTCTCCAAGAAGCAAGCCGCCATCGACGACGATCCGATTCTGAAGATCCTCGTCGAGGAGCGCTGGCGAAACAGACAACCGAATATCATCGACGCGATCCTCGAGGGGATTGCGCTTCTCCTCCTGAACGTGGCGGCCATCGCTCTCGCCGCTCCGACCGGCGGCGCGAGCCTCGTCGTGGCTTTCGGTGTCAATGCCGGCCTCGCTGTCAAGCACACGATGGACTACGTCCTGGACAAAGCGGTCGCCGGCTCGGATCTGAGCCGCGCTCAATCGTTGTCGCAGGACGACCCGTCATTCCTCTGGCTTGCCATCGAGATCATTGGCGTCGGACTGGATGGGGCGATGGCGGTCCACGCGTTGAAGACGATGAAGCCTGTCGTCAAGGCTGCGCAAGTGGCGGCGAAAGACGCGGAGATCACCAGCGATGCTCTCAAGAGCATCGAGGACGCCGCCAAGTCGGTAGGCAAGCCGGAGCTGGCGAAGAACGTGGCCGGCAAGTTGCCGAAAGGCAATGCGGCGGTACTCGAATCGGTCGCGCCCGCCGGCAAGGCGGAAATCCAGACGTTCGCCGGCGCGACACGCGCCATCGAAGAGGAGGCGACGAAAGGATTCGGTGCTGCAGTCAAATCTGCGGCCGGCGGAGAAATCAACGTCAGCAAGGCGGGGCACATCTGGTCGTGCGCGTCGCCATGCACGGTGCTCCGCGAGAAGTACGCGCAGATCTTTGCGAGCGACGACAAGCTCCTCAACCGGCTGACCGATCTCGAGAAGCGTGCCGCTGCCGCGACGAAGGCGCGCGAAGCGGCGACCGAGGCCAAGGCGATCGCCGACGCCGAGAAAGAGCTGCAGCAGATCAAACAGTTGGCCGGCGAGCTGGAAGGCGCCGCCGACGATATCGCACGAACGTTGAAGAACCCGCAGGCCGCCGAAGCGCTGAAGAACATTGCCGCCTCGACCGCGCATACCGTGCCGAGCCCGGCGCTGGCAGGCAAGATCGCCGGCCTCAGAGCGAAGCTGCTGCCGAAGTTCCCACTGATCGATCGGTTGAGCGGTGGCGCGATCGAGCGGATTGCCCGCGCCGCGATGGCCCAGGCGGAAGGTGGCGGACTCCGCCGGGCGCTTCGCGGTCTTGCTGCCGCCCGCGGCCAGTTGCTCGAGGAGATCTCCGCTGCACGGATCCGTACGCTGCTGGAAACGCCCAAAGGACGAGAGGCCCTTGGTCTCGCCCACCTTGGGGAGCTCGGAGAAAAGGCAATCTTCATCGAAGGAAGCCGCATTCGCGATGCCGGTGGTGCCATGCTCACCGACGGCATCATCGCCATTCAACGCGGCGATCGTCTCGAGATCGTTGCCGTGCTCGAATCGAAGGCGGGCAGCTTTGCGGCCGGCGGTCTGACCGAAAGCCTCGGCGGTCTGAAGCGTGCCAGCACGAGCGAGATCATCGAGGCGATTTTCGCCGCGAGTGGCAATCGATCCGATCGCGGTGTGATGGCGAGCATCGCCAAGGCCAATCCCAAGTTGCACAACGTCCTCGACACTACGCGTGGCGCGAATCTGGCCGCGAACGAGGCGCTGTTCCGTGAGAACCGCGAGGCGTTGATGGCGGCGTTGGAAGGTCTTTCCGAGGCTGAGCTCAAAGCCGTTCGCAAGGGGCTGCAGGGCGGCGAGGGACAGGTCTCTCGTGATATCGAGCGTCTGATGACGAGCGGAAATCGACAGGTCGATCTGACCATCGACGGTCAGCCGGTCACGGGTTGGTCGCCAAAGCGACCGCAGTTTCTCGGGGCCGTACCATCCGATGTCAAGACGGCCGACATCGCGGCGGAGCTGGCCAAGCAGAAGTTCGATTTCAAGGCACTCGATATGGGTGCCGATGCCGCAAGCAAGACGCAACTCGATCAGCTCGCGAAGGCGATCGTCGACAACCTGGAAGCGGAGATGATTCAGGCATCCAAGGCTGTGCCCAAGTAAGCCCCCTTGCATCACGACGGCGGCAAGCGCATCATCCGGAAGGCGGATATGCGAACCGCTCTGCGGACACACGCGACGCGCATCGGACGGTCGGCCAGGCGCCGCCGCGAACAGTCCTCACGGAACCAGCCGTCTGGCGTCGTCCCGCTCGCTGGAAATCTTTCGATGCAGCGCCGCTTACGTTCGACAGCAGCGACGACGCCGCGACATGACCACGCCCCGAGGCTCGGCGCTGGCGATGCGCTTCCCACGCACACACGTGTCGATCTCGAGCATCGTCTTGGAGCACCGCTTCACTCGATTCGCATTCACACTGACGACAGCGCCGCCGACGCGGCCCGATCGATGGGTGCGCTCGCGTTCACCAACGGCCGCCACATCGCTTTCGCACGTGGCCAGTACGCGCCTGAGTCGCCCGCCGGGGATCGGTTACTGGTCCACGAGCTCGTGCACGCGACTCGACACGGCGGTTCGGACACACTCTTCCGCAAGTGCGGGCCGAATGGGTTTCCTCCTGCGCCCGATACATGCGAGTTCAGCGATGCGGTGCCCGAAGGCCGGCGCTTCTCCTATCGTGTGAACTGCGACACGCCGAAGGACGGCCAGCAGGCCGAGATCGACGCGCTCGCGAAAAGGCTCCCTGACGGCGCGAGGGTGCACGTCACCGGCTTGGCCAGCGCCGAGGGCGATCGCGAGTACAACCGCAGTCTGTCGTGTCACCGTGCCGACGACGCGGCGGCGAGACTTGCGACCGCGGGCGCTGCGATCGGAAACATCAAGGCGGCCGGTCCGATTGGCGCCGCCGGCGATGACAACAATCGTGCGGTCGTGGTCGAGGTCGAAGGCGGCGTGACGCCAAAGCCCGATCCGCCGCCCAAGCCGGTCGAGAATGCGCGCCTGTGTGGCCCCGCCATGGATACGTCGATCGATGCCACGCTGGCCGACGTGCGCTCCAGGTTTGCCGGCTTCACGAAAACGCAGCGCGAGGACAATTGTGCGCAGCTCGTGAGCCTCAACCTCCTCAAGAAGGGCGGCTTCGTCAACGCGTGGGACATCGACGAATTCTTCGTCAACGATTCCGGATGGCTCGACAAGCACCCGGTGCATCCGCCGTGTTGCAACCCGCTCGATCCAGCCGACGTGGAAAGCAAGAACACATGCGGTCGGACGATCGAGGTTGGAGGCAAGTGCTTCCTGGCCGGTACGGCCAACTACGTCCTGTTCGGCCAGATCAGCAGGTTGTGCTTCGACGAATTCCCGAAGGGCCTCTCGAAATTCGGCGGCCTCGTCCTGATTACGTACGACCGCGCGGTCACGTTGAATCGTGTGACCGCGTATAAGGTCGTGGCCATCGACGATCCGGGTCCGCCAAAGGAGTGGACGGCTGCAGGCTTCGATGGTTTTCCGGCCAATAAAGGATCGACATCCAACCGTCCCGAGTGCCCGGCGGCATGCCCCTACAAGCATCCGACGATGGTCCTGACATGGATCTGGGAGCCGAATCGACCACGGTAGTATCGGGTTCGTCTTCGCGGCCGGTGTCGATCTGCCTCAACATGATCGTCAAGGACGAAGAGCCCGTCATCGATCGGTGCCTGCGTTCGGTCCTTCCGTTCATCGACCGCTGGGTGATCGTCGACACCGGATCCACGGACGGCACCCGGCAACGCATCCACGAGTGCCTCCGCGGCGTGCCTGGCCACCTGCACGAACGTCCCTGGAAAAACTTCTCGCACAATCGCAACGAGGCGCTCGATCTCGCCGCCGGTCAAGCGGACTACTTCCTGTTCATCGACGCCGACGAGAGGCTCGAACTGCCGTCAGACTTTTCGCGCGCGCCGCTCGATGCCGACGCGTATCACCTGCGCTGCGAGTACGGCGGAACGTCCTATGCCCGGTGCGCGCTCGTCGCCAGTCGGCTGCCGTGGCGGTGGGAAGGCGTCGTCCACGAATTCCTTGCCTGCCCGGAGCCGTTCACGCTGCAGACGCTCGAGGGACCGCGCATCGTCGTGGCGCACGACGGCGCCCGCAGCCGCGATCCGGAAACCTACCGACGCGATGCGGCATTGCTCGAGGACGCCGTCGCTGCCGATCCGGACAACACGCGCAGCGTGTTCTATCTCGCGCAGAGCTATCGCGACGCAGGCGATCTGGCGAACAGCCGACGATGGTACGAACGCCGGGCCGGGATGGGTGGCTGGGACGAGGAGGTCTGGTATTCGCTGCTTCAGATCGCGGTCATCGATGAGCGCACGGGACGCGATCCGGCAACCGTTTCGGCGGGTTACTTGCGGGCGTTTCAGTGCCGTCCTGCGCGCGCGGAGCCGTTGGTCCACCTCGCGCGCTACCATCGCCTCCGCGGCGAACACTCGCTCGCATGTCTCTTTGCCCAGCATGCCGCGGCGTTGCCGCGACCGAATGACCTGCTGTTCGTCGATGAAGCCGTGTACCGCTGGCGATCGCTCGACGAGCTGTCGATCTCCGCGTTCTACGCCGGTCGTTTCGCTGAAGGGCGCGCTGCGCTCGAGCGGCTGCTGGGCGAGGGCCACCTACCCGCGGCGGAACGGCCGCGGGTACTGGCGAATGCGGGTTTCTATCGTGGGTCGAGCCCTGGAGTCGACGCCTGATCAGGGTCGTGCTGATGGCCGCGGTGACGTGGGGTTGGCCGGCGAGGCGAGATTCTTGGAGAAGAACGGCAGCACGTTCCGCTCGAGCCGCTCGGCAACCCTGTTGGTATGGTCGCCGTCGTACTCCTCGTAGCGATGCGGAACCCGCAGCTTGGTCAGTGTCTCGTTCAGCTGCTGGTTCGTGGCGAGCAGCGTGTCCTTCGTCCCGATGTCCATCGCGAAAGCGTAGTACTCGTTCAGGGCGGGGACGTACTGACTGATCATCTCGATCGGCGCGTTCGCGACCCATTTGGCGACGATGTCGGCGCGGACCTTCTTGTCCTTCATGGGCAGATCGAGGAACAGCGGTGGGTTCGCCGGATTCGGTGACCATGCCGCCGCCGATGCCAGCGTCGCCGATGGTCCGAACCCCGGAGCCTTCGCCGCTTCCTCCGCCTGCGCCCGCGTCTTGATCGCCTCCGCGGCGGCGATCGAGTCGGGCCGCGGATTGCGATTGGCGGCCAGGCAGCACGCGCTCATGGCGTAGAGGCTGGAGAACACGTCGGGCCGCTTCATCCCGATCCGGAGCGCGCCGTAGCCGCCCATCGAGTGGCCGGCAAGACCGCGGCTCATACGATTGGCAATCGTGCGGTAGTGACTGTCGATGTAGGCGATGAGATCGTCGGCGATGAACTTCTCCCAATCGCCGGTCGTCGGCGAGTTCGAATACATGCTGCCCTTGTGCAGCGTGTACGCGCTCGGCGTCACGACGATCGCGGAGCTGTAGCCCTGGAGCGGATCGAGGCGATCGCCGATTTCCTGCAGCTTCGCCAGACGATCGATGAACGTGTTTTCCCGGCCACCGTAGCCGTGCAGCAGATAGACGACCGGGTAGCGGCGGGTTTCGTCGGCCGCGTAGCTCGGAGGCAGATAGACGGTGACGTCGCGATCGGCGGAATCGCCCTCGAGATTGCCTTCCAGCGCTTTGCCGTGCACGACGATTTTTTCGACCGTGCCCGGCCCCGTGGCCCGCGCCGGTCCCGGTCCTTCGCCGCGACCTTGACCGCCCCCACGCCCCTGCGCGTTCAGCAGCGCTGCTGCGCCGATGACAAGAGCCATCGCCCACCCGTGAATCGCTTTAGCCTGCACGCGTGCTTCTCCTCCTGAAATCAGTATCTTTGCCGCGCGGCTATGCGAGTCACAACGGGAAGCAAGTTCGCACAACAAGCCGCATAGCGGTCCAGATGATTCTAATCCGGGGCCCCCGTGGATCGCGCGTCAGCACTACGACCAAATTTTCCTCATATCCAACCTGACGTAGGATTACCGCTCCCCATATGCATCGATTCGTCGACTGGCTGTCGCAGACGCCACTGAGCCTGGCCATCCAGACGCGTGAGTGGATCATTCCGACCATCCAGTCCGTTCACATCGTCGCCATCGCCGTGGTCATGGGGTCGGTGTTCATGATCGAGCTGCGGATCTGGGGGTGGGCGGGGAGGGACCAGACGGTATCGGAAACGACCGCACGGTTCGGTCCGTGGCTGATCGGTGCGCTCGCGGTCCTGCTCGTGACGGGCGCCGTGATGGTCATCGGCGAGCCGGAGCGCGAGCTGCTGGCGCTGTCGTTCTGGCTGAAGATGATCCTCGTCGCGATTGGGACGATCGTGGCCATCACGTTTCAGCGCGCCGTCGGGCGGCACGATCGCGCATGGGAACTGGCGATCGTCGATCGCCGACCGATCAAAGCAGCGGCGTTCGTCGTGCTCCTGATCTGGCTCGGTGTGATTGTGCTCGGACGACTGATTGCGTACGACTACGTCTGGGGATCCTGGTCTCTGAAAGGGTAAAGGGGGGAAGGGGGAAGGGGGAAGGGGGAGTGGGCGCCTCGGTGGTTCTCGCATGGCTCGAAGCGTCTCGCGTGGCGACGGCCATCCGCGATTCGCTGTACTTGTTTCCGCTGATCGAGTCGGTGCACGTGATTGGCCTGACGCTGGTGTTCGGCACAATCCTGATCGTCGATCTGCGCCTGCTCGGATTCGCGTCGACGCGGCGGCCGTTTTCTGCCGTTGCCGCTGACGGCCTGAAGTGGACGTGGGTCGCGTTTGTCGTGACGGCAACGACGGGGGCGCTGATGTTCGTCACCAACGCGAGCGCGTATTACCACAACGTCTACTTCCGTACGAAGATGGCGCTGCTGCTGTTGTCGGGACTGAACGTGCTGATCTTCGATCTCACCGCGCGACGGTCCATCTATACGTGGGATGAGAAACCCGGCGCGCCGCGTGCGGGACGCATCGCCGCGACCGTGTCGCTGGTGCTGTGGATTGGTGTGATCTTCCTCGGCCGGTGGGTCGGGTTCACGACGAGCTCGCAGCCAGCCGCCGACGAGCCTGACGTCAACCTCGAACGGCTGGAGGATCTGATACCCAAGTAGGGCGGACTTTTCAGGTCCGCCGGCGAGGAACTTCCCGTCTCACCAGGTCGTCGAAAGAATCGCCGTTATCTCGAACAGTGGAGCCGCCATGGATCTGCTTCCCATCTTCGCCATGTTGTTCGTCTTGATTCTCGTGGGCATGATCGTCGGGTCCATCATGATGTTCCCAATCATGCGGCGACTCGGCGCGCTGCTCGAGCAGCGGCTCCAGAATCGCCTTCCCGACGACGTGCTGGTGAGAGAGCTTCGCAACCTGGCGAGCGCGATCCACTCGGTGCAGCATCAGGTGGGGCAGCTCGCCGAACGGCAAGCCCGCCTCGAGTCGCAGTCGCTCGATAGCGACCGTCTGCGCCTGCCAGTCGGATCCCGCAATGAGTCGTTGGCGCCACCTTCCCGGAGCTGACCATGAACGATCTCGTTCCTTTTCTGTTCGTGATCATCCTCGTGGCCATGGTCATGGGGACCATCCTGCTGTATCCCATCGTCACGCGGCTCGGCAAACTCCTCGAGCAGCGCCTGCAGAATCGGCTTCCGGATGACGTGATGGTGAGGGAGCTGCGCAACCTGGCGAGTGCGATCCACTCGGTGCAGCATCAGGTCGGGCAGCTCTCCGAGCGGCAGGCGAACATCGAAGCGCGCTTGCCGGAGCGCGACTCCTTGCGTCTGCCAGTCGGATCCGGGAAGGACTGACTCAGGACTTCGCGGCGGGACCTTCCTTCGGCAGCTCGCCGGCGCCGAACGTCTTTGCGCCCGCAATCGAGTCGCAATGCTTGCCCGGTGCGGGCTTCGATCCCTTCGGACACTGAAACAGACCCGACTGTCCGCGATCGCCCGCCGGCTTCCCATCGCGCCTCGGGTGCATGCCAATGCTGAAGACCGTGCCCTGCGGAAAGCTCTCGCGCGTGATCCCGTCTTTCAGGGCCTGCGCCGCGCTTTCCATCTGCACGACCCACACGAGCGGTTCGCCCTTCTCGTCGCGCACCAGGGCATCGCGTTGCTCGTTCAGCGGCACGAAGTGCATCTCGAAGTGCGCGGCGTTGGGAATCACCCGTACGATCACGCCGGTGAAGACCTTATAGACGCTGCCGTCGTACATCGCGTACGAATGATGCGCGTCTGCGCGTGGCGTCATCAGGACTGCGCACGCGATGGCCGTCAGGAATGTTGTGGCTCGTCTTCTCATCACGGCTCCGTTCCCTCGGCGGACCTCACAAGGTCCGTCCCACCGACCTATTTGAACCCGAGATCGAGCTGTTCCTTCGGCCGATCCATGTTCTTCTCGAAGTACTCTTCCCAGATCTTCGACCATGGCCGATCGTCCATGTCAGGAACCTTGTATTGAATGACCTGACCTGGGGCGACCGGAGTCGCGAATCCGTCGACTGGATACAACGGTCGCGTGCATTCACTCCAGCCGAGACGGTCAGCCGTTCCCCACGACGCCTGATAGTTGCGATGCCACAGGATGCGCACCGGCTGGGCGAGCGCTTCGGGATCGTAAACCACCGTTTCCCAGTCGAGGCCGATGAATTTGCCGCCGGCATCGCGCGCCGGCGTGAGGATCTCGATCGTCTCGAGGCTGTCGCTCCATTCCCAGCTCGAATGCTGGTTCCATCCCTGGACGTTGGCCGTCCACGTGATGAGCGCATCGCCGTCCCAGAAGCCGATCGTGTCACCGTACCACTGCGGCACGTTCGATCCGAGCGGGAAGCTGCGCCCCAGGTTCACGACACGCCACATGTTGCCGCTGCCGCTGCCCATGAACAGCACGACTTCCGGCGTGACGACGACCCGGCTCGGCTTCGGGCCAGTGGCCCATTGCCGCATGAACCCTTCCGGCCAGCAGTACGACGCCGACCACTGGTGAGCGGCATCGACACCCTCGTGATAGATCTGCTGCACCATCCGCTGCTGATACGTGGGTGTCAGCAGCGAGAGCAACGTCGGCACCTGATTGGCACGCGAGTAGTTCCACACCCGGCGCCCTTCCGGCGCGTATTCTCCATACACTCCATCCCACTTGGGCATCGACTCGTACGTGTGTTTCGTGGGACCGCCATGCGATCGCGCATCGGCGAGGAGCGCCTCGTAGTGCTCTTTCGCGGTCGTGAAGCGATAGGGGCTTACGAGGTTTTCACGCGGCCAGTCCTTCGTGCAGTCACCCCAGCGGGCTGACACCGGAGGGTTGGCGCCGATGCGTGGATCGGCGGTGCTCGAACCGGCACCTCCACTGCGCATGTCGGCAATCTGCCGAGGAGAATTACAGCGCCAGTAGCGGACATCGGTCCACAGCGCGCGATCCTTGTAGAAATCCTTACTCGTGAACATGTCGGTTGCCAGTGGCTGGACGCCATCTGGCGGACGGCCGTCCCATTGCGGGCCCTCGCCGAAGCTGCGCAATTCGGCCGGAGGGTTCATCGACGGAAACGGCGCGCCTCGCAGGCCGCGGACTTCTGGCGGATGCAGCTGTGCAAACGCCGTCGACGCGCTGCCCACGATACTGACGAGCAACAGCGCGGCGATTCCGTGAGACGTCCTGACGTGCATCGACATTTCCTTATGACTCCGCATGACGGCGCTCATTATGCCCGAGCCCACGTGCAAGAGAGGTTTCGCGGCAAGCCGGGGTCCCCGGCGCGCGTTTTTTTTGCGCGGTGGGGTGGAAGACCGTAATCGGTCTGCGATAATTTGTCGCGCGGCCCTCCCCCGGCACGCATCGACCCCCAAAAAAACCAATCCGATACGGCGGCACATCTGTTGCCCCTCAGGAGTCATCATGATTGGACCGCGACGCGGCTCGTTGCGTGAATTCTGTTTTGGTCGTGACCCGCAGAGCGGTCCCAGCCGCGCGAAGCGCGGCAAGAGATACTGGCGGCGCGGATTGGCATGGTCCGCCACGCTGCTTCTCGTGACTACGCTCGCCGCCGATGCGCACGGCCAGCAGATGATCGGCAGCTGCCCGGTCCTGCCCGCCGACAACATCTGGAACACCCCCGTCGATACGCTGCCCGTGCTCGTCAACTCTCCGGAGATGGTGCTCACGATCGGCGCGAGCAGGGGATTTCATGCAGATTTCGGTGCCGGCATGTGGGACGGCGGTCCCATCGGCATCCCGTTCATCACGGTACCCGGGACGCAGACCAAGTATCCGGCGTCGTTCCTCTATGCCGACGAGAGCGATACGGGTCCGTACGCGGTGCCGCTCAACGCGCCGATCGAAGGTGGCAGCGGCTCCACCGGCGATCGCCACGCGATTGCGATCGATACGGACAACTGCCGGCTGTATGAGCTCTATCGCGCATTCCCGCAGACGGCGAGCTGGAACGCGGACTCAGGCGCGATCTTCGATCTGCGATCGAACGCGCTGCGTCCGGAGACGTGGACGTCGGCTGATGCGGCGGGTCTGCCGATCATGCCCGGGCTCGTCACCTATGACGAGGTGCTCACCGGCGAGATCCGACACGCGATTCGCTTCACGGTACCGCAGACGCGTCGCGAGTATGTCTGGCCGGCGCGGCACTATGCCTCGTCGCTCCTCGGCTCGCAGTATCCGCGCATGGGCGAGCGCTTCCGGCTGAAAGCGTCGTTCGACATCACGCCGTACCCGGCGGAGGTGCAGGTGATTTTGCGCGCGATGAAGAAATACGGAATCATCCTCGCGGACAACGGATCGGCATGGTTCATCTCCGGCAAACCCGACCCGCGGTGGAACGACAACAATCTCCGCTCGTTCTCGAGTCTGCTCGGATCGAACTTCGAGGCGGTCGATGCGAGCTCGCTGATGATCGATCCGAATTCCGGCGCGGCGAGGCAGAATGGTGTCACGGTCACGGTGGCACCGTCATCGGCTGCGGTGCACGTGGGTTATGAGCAGATGTTCACGGCGACGGTGACGGGCGCGGCGGGTGGGGTCACGTGGAGCGTGAACAACGTCGCAGGCGGGAACGCCACGGTCGGCACGATCGACAGCAGCGGCCGATACAGGGCGCCCACCACGGTCCCGAGCCCGAACGTGGTCACGGTACGTGCGACCAGCGTGAGCGCGCCAAGCGCGAGCGGCGCGGCGACGGTCACTGTCCTGCCGGTGCCGAGCATCGCATCTCTCAGCCCATCGCCTCTCGCGACTGGTGCGTTCACGCTGACCGTCAACGGCGACGGCTTCGTGTCGGGCGCGACGGTGAACTTCGATGGCGTCGATCTGCCGACAACGTTCGTGTCCACGACGAAGCTGACCGCAACTGGCAGCGCCAGTGCAGCGAAGTCATCGGTGCCGGTGATCGTCACGACACCGGACGGTGCGGTGTCGAACTCGGCATTCGTCGACGTCATCGCGGTCACGGTGACCGTTGCGATTTCACCCACGAGCGCGTCGGTTCGCGTGAAGCAGACGCGGCAGTTCACGGCGACCGTGCAGGGGTCTGCCAATACCTCGGTGACGTGGAAAGTGAACGGGATCGCGGGTGGCAACGGGACCACCGGCACGATCTCGTCGTCCGGTCTCTACAAGGCACCTGGCGCCGTCCCGAATCCGGCAACGGTGACCGTGAGCGCCACGTCGAATGCCGACCCGACCAAGACGGCGACGGCAACCGTGACGGTCACGAAACGCTAGAACCGGTTACGACCCACGTAGGGTTGCCTTCAGACGGACCCAACCCACGTAGGGTCGCCTTCCGACGGACCCAACCCACGTAGGGTCGCCTTCCGACGGACCAACCCACGTAGGGTCCGCCTTTAGGCGGACCTCAGGCGGGACAGGTTCATGTTTGCAATGGATTGCACCGCGATGGGCAGTGGACGGATGATACCCACGTGAAGAACATCTTCGTGGCTGGAATCATTCTGTCTTCGTTGTCCTTTGCGACGCCGGTGTCGGCGCAGACGCCAGCGCCGCCCGATCTCACCGGCATGTGGATCAATCAATACACGCCGGACCTGTCGCGTGCGCTTGGCCACCAGCCGCCGTTCACAGCGTATGGCGCCGAGCGGTGGCGCACGGTCGACACCTCCAAGGATCCGACGTCACACTGTCTGCCGCCAGGACCGACGCGTGCCTTCACGGCGCCGTATCCCTTCTTGCTTGTCCAACACGGGACCATGATCGGCTTCATGTACGAATACATGGCGCTCTTCCGCGCGGTCTACATGGACGGTCGCGAGCACCCGGCGCACGCGCTCGAGAACCCGGACTACATGGGCCACTCGATCGGGCACTGGGAGGGACAGGTGCTGGTGGTCGACACGGTCGCCCTGAACGACGGCACGTGGCTCGATACCGCCGGTCACGAGCACAGTGACAAGTTGACTGTGGTCGAGCGGTTCGAACGGGATGGGCCGAACCTGAAATACACAGCGACCTTCACTGACCCTGTGTTCTTCACGAAGCCGTGGTCGATCACGCGCACGTTCACGCCTGGCAAGCCGACGGACCGCATCCTGCCGTACACGTGCACGGAGAACAACCGCGACCTCGAGCACCTGGTGCCGAACCAGCCGAATTTGGCTTACAAGCACGTCCCGGAGCCATAGCTGAATTCTTCAGGGGCAGGCCGGCGAAAACTATGGCCTGCCTACGCGGACCATAAAGGTCCGCGCCGCTGCTCCATCGACGCTCCGATTCGGCGCACGGACCTATCGTTGGATGCGGCGCGGACCTTCATGGTCCGCGCTGCGCGTCGTGAGACGCGCAAGGGTGAAAGTTGCCATGAATTTGATAACACGGCTCTCCATCGCGTTCATGTGCTTCGCCGGTGCGCTGCCTGTGCTCGCGCAGCAGAAGCAGGAGCAGCTGAGCGAAACCTATCGGGGCAGCCGGCGCAACGACGTCGAGTATCAGAAGGTCGCGCCCTTCAAGGTGTTCGATAACCTCTATTACGTCGGGCCTGGATTCGTCTCCGTCTGGTTGGTTCCGACGTCGAGCGGGCTGATCCTGATCGATGCGGCGCAGGAACCGTACGTCGATCACGTGATCGATGGCATCCGGAAGGTGGGCTTCGATCCGCGCGAGATCAGATACATCCTGCTCTCACATGGCCACCTCGATCACTTTGGCGGCGTCGCGCGCATCCAGCAGCTGTCACATGCGCGAGTGGCGGCACTCGAGGAAGACTGGCAACTGATCGAGGCGTCGGGAAAAGCGCCGGGACGCGGCAACGAGCCGCCGCCGCAGATTTCCGCGCGCGACATGATCATCAAGGACGGCGAGACCATCACGCTCGGAAACACATCACTCAAGGTTTACAAGCTACCCGGGCACACGCCGGGATCGGCCTCGTTCGAGTTCGCGGTTTTCGACGCAGACCGACCGTACAAGGCGTTCCTGTTTGGCGGACCGGGTCCGCGCGGCGGAGTGCAGGGCGCCGAGCAGTTCCTCGCGAGCGTCAACCGACTCGCGCAGATTCCGGGAGTGCAGGTCGGGGTGCCGGTGCACAGCTGGCTGAATGATTTTCCGTATCCGAATGGCGGCGTGTTCGAGCGCGCTCAGAAGCTGGCGCAGCGACGGCCTGGAGATCCGCACCCGTTCGTTGATCCGGCGTCGTGGCAGGCGTGGGTGAAGCAGGCGCAGGACGGCGCGATCAGGAATCTCAAGAAGGAGAAGGCGGGTCAACCCCCAACACGCTGACGCTGGAGCCAATTCCCAACTCCCAGATATGCGTTCACGAACGATTGGGAGTTGGCGCAGCGAAGTCTGTTGGGAGTTGACAAGCTGCGGCAGCTGGTCGGGTTACGGCATGCGCGATGCCGCGTACGCTGTCACGTTGAGCATGTCCTCGACGTCGAGCTTCGCGACGATCGGCGCCATGACCTGGCTCTTGCGGGCACCCTGCTTCATGTCCCACAGCTGCCGCATCGTGTAGCTGGCGGTGCGGCCCGCGATGCCCGGCACGTTCCCGACGCCTTTCAGATCCGCTCCGTGGCACAACGTGCACTGCGTCGTCTTGCCGCCGGCGGTCGTGGCGAGCGCTTCTCCCTTCGCAATGCTGCCGATCGGAACGTAGGCGACGAATCCAGTGTGCGGATCGCGCATCACGTCCGTGTGCTCGGGGTTCTCCGGTACTTCGATGATCCGACGCCCGAGCGGAATCGGTGCCGCCCCGGCGATCGGCATGAACAGCCCGTTCGTCGTACTCCGCACAGCAGGCGCCGTTTCAGATTCGACGACTCGAACCCACGGACGCCACTTCATCGACGAGAAGTAGTCGGCCGCGGCCTTGACCTCGTCATCTGTCAGCGCCCGCGCGATCTGGACCATCTCGTTGGCGTTCGCCTTGCGCGAGTCGGCACTCCGTCGCGCGCCGGTCTTGAACGCGGTCAACTGTTGAACGATGTAAGCCGCAGGCAGACCGGCGACACCACCGTTTTCCATCTTGCCTTGACCGTTCGGATAATGGCACAGCGCGCACGCGCGAGCTCCGGCTGATGCCTTCCCCCTGGCGACGATCTCCGGCATCGCCGGGTGATCACCCGGATACCAGTCAGCCGGGCCGTAGTCGTAATAGGCCTCGTTGCGCGTGAACTTCGCTGGGGCACCCTGGAGTTCGTGCCTGATCCCATCATCCGGTACGGGCGCGGCCGGATAAGCACACTCAGGAAAACCCTTCGCCGTCGGTGGACAAGGTGGCGCGACCGTATCGCCAGCCGCCAGCGGCTTCAGATAGCCGTACGCCCAATCCGGGTGATCGGGCGACTGTTGTTGCGCCGTCGTCGCGATGCCCATGAGAACGATGACACTCACGGTAATTGCGAAAGCCTTCATGCCGCTGAAGTATATCGAGGAACCTCGAATACGGTTGGCGCGTCGATGTTCTTGTGCAGCGGATGGCAGTCGTCGCAAAACCGGGTGGTACGTCGTGGTGGGACCAGGCGAGCCCGACCGAGCGAGTCGCGTGCGGTGTTGGTGCGCTCCTGTTCTCGAGCGGCATCGTTCATGTCGCAATTCTGCTCGGAACGGGTGCCTCATGGGACGGACCACTCTCGCTTCGCAAAGCCGCGACGTTCGGCCTCTCCTTCGGCCTCACGCTGATCAACATCGTCTGGGTCGCATCATTCCTGCAGATGTCGCGCGCCGTTCGCACATCGCTCATCGGCAGCTTCACGGCCGCCTGTGTGCTGGAAACCGTGCTCGTGACGATGCAGGCATGGAGAGGCGTGCCGTCGCACTTCAATCTCGAGACGACGTTGGATGGGCTCGTGGCGCGCGCGCTCGCGACTGGTGGCGCGGTTCTCGTGGTCGTGATTACATGGCTCATGGTCGTCGCGTGGCGCAGGCGACCGCCTGTCGCAGATAGCCTCGGCCTCGCCATTCGGATGGGCCTGTCGATCCTGGTCGCCGCGCAGCTGGTCGGCGCGCTGATGATCGCGCGGGGAATGCTGCTGATATTCTCGGGGAGTCCTCAAGCCGCCTACGATACGGCCGGATCACTCAAGCCGGTGCACGGAGTAGCGATGCACGGCATCCTGGTCCTGCCGCTGCTCGCGTATGCGCTGTCATTCGTCGAGTGGCCTGAGCAGCGCCGCCTTCAGATCATCCGCGTCGCCAGCGCCGCCTATGTGTTGCTGACGGCTTTCGTGCTTGCCTGGTCCGCCTGAAACCCAGGTCCGCCTAAAGGCGGACCCTACGCGGACCATAAAGGTCCGCGCCGCACGTCTCCTATCCCACACCGACACGCTTCTCGGCGGCGGGCGCCGGTGGTGCTTCTTTCTTCGGCGACGCTGGCGGAGGAGCCGCCTGGTGGCGCTGGTTCTTGACGACTCGGAGCGGGTCCGGGGGCGCGGTGCTCGCATCGACCGGCTTGCGATGTTCCGGACGGCTGTCGCGGTTCAGGAAGTAGTTGATCCACGAACTGGTGCGCTTCAACTTTCGATCGGGCGGAGGAATGAACGTTTTCAGGTAGTCCACGCGCGCCGCGGTTTCGGCGCGCTGATACACGCTGACCCAGATGCACTCCTGATCGACGACCTCGCAGCGCGTGCTGAACGTGCCGCCGCAGGGCCCGTTGCGCATCTGCTTCGGACACGTCTGCGGACACACGTACTCCATGTGCCCGAGCACGCAGTTCCCGCACTCCTCGCAGCCGAACGTAGGCCGCTTCGTCCAGTACTCGAGGCGCTCCGTAAAGTCGCGCACCGCCGGGTGTTTGTCGACCCAGCTGAAGAAGCGTGTGAGCAGGCGTCGCATCGCCGAGTCGCGCGTCACGTTGAACGTGCGACCCATCGTATCGAGCGTGACGGTGACGAGCGGCAGATGACGCCGTGGCGGCCGAGCGTCGGAATCGAGATAGAAGCCCTTGGGATCGCCGAACTGCAGGCGCTCGGCGCATTCCTGCCAGGTGGGAGCGAGCTCCGTGGCTCGTTCGAGGATTCGCGTGATGTGCTCGGCGTTGTGCGTGCCGCCGATGTATGCGCCGGCGTACCCGAGACCCTTGAGCACGGCCACACTTTCCGCCGCGCGCTCGAGACGCGCGCTCAAGCCGCCGTCGGGCGCTTCGGATTCCTTCTGGATCTTCGCGACGAGATCGGGTGAGGCCCAGCAGCCGGGGGGATTTCCTGTCGCCATGCGCTCGGCAGGACGGCGACCGAGGACGTAGACGTTGCCCATCACCGGAATGGTGATGCCGCGTTCGTCGAGATACCGCTTCAGCTCGGCGAACTTGCGCGCGTCCCAGCCGACCTGCGTGATCGCCATGTTGGCGCCGGCAGCGACCTTCTTTTCGAGCTTCAGGTACTGATAGAGACAGTCCTCGCGCGAGTACTTGAATGGCGACACGGCCACCGCGATGTGGAACGGAACGTTCTGCTCGGCGCGGACCGATGCGATCAGATCGGTGAGCATCACCGAATCGAGATCGAAGACCGGTTTGGAGTCCGCGGCAGTGGGCCAGTCGCCGGTCAGCGCGAAGACGTTGAAGATGCCGAGCGCACGCAGCGTCTGCAGCGTCTTGCGGATGCCGGCGCGATCCTGATTGACGCAGGTCAGGTGAATGTTCGGTGGCAACCCGCGGGCGCGCACGGCCGTGCCGACGCGTACGGGATCCTGACCGATCTTTCCACCCGCATAGCTGGTGATGCTCCCCGCCACGACTTCGGGGATGTTGGCCAGGTTCGACGCGATCTCGAGAACCTGCGCCTCGCGCTTGAGGCCCGACGCCACGAGCTCGACCATCACCGAAAACGGTCGCGCGCGGATCGCCTCGGCCAACTGGGGAATCATCACCGCAAACTCTCCCGCACCTGACGAGCACCCTCGGCCATTGCCGACAGTTTATTGAATGCCACCTCGCGCGGCAGGTTCACGCAGCCGCAGTCGGGGCAGACGATCAGCCGGTCGGCGGGAAGCACGTCGAGCGCGCGGCGGATGCGATCGGCCACCAGACCAGCCGATTCGACTTCATGCGTCTTCACATCGATGACGCCCAGCCCCAGCGCGAACGGCGGCTTGAATTCCTTGAACAGCTGCAGATCGTCCTCACCCCTGCGCGCGAACTCGAGCGACACGGCCTGCACCTTCGCGTCGAGCACGTGCGGAAAGAGATAGCGATAGCTGCCCTCGAACGACGGTTTCCCGTAGCGGTTCCCGTAGCAGATGTGCAGCGTCACGTGTGCCGACACGCCGTCGACCAGCGCGTTGACCGCCTTGATCGCCCATGGCAGATCCTCCGGGAACCCCGAATAGTAGGGCTCGTCGACCTGCAGGTGGGTTGCCCCGGCGCGGACCATCTCGCGCAATTCCGAGTTCATGACCCGCGCCAGGTCGAGCGCGAACGCCTCTTCCGTCGGGTAGTAATCATTGCGGATCCGCTTGACCAGCGTGTGCGGACCCGACACCGACACCTTCGACGGCCGCTGCGCGAATCGCTTCAGGAACCGCACCTCGTCGGCGAGGCCGAGCGCAGCCGTGCCGAGCTTGCCGCGCACCACGCTGTCGTAGAAGTCGTAATACGAGCGTTTCGACCCGGGATCGATCTGCACACCCGCGAGCTTCTCGGCGAAGTAGTCGATCATGTTGTCGCGCTGCAGCTCGCCGTCCGAGACCAGATCGACGCCGGCGACTTCCTGATCCTTGAGCGCCGCCTTGCGCGCGGCGTCGTGCATGTCGTCGATGTCGTGACGGCTGATCTTGCGCTGCAGGTAGTCGTTCTTGGCGCGCTCGAGCCACTGCGGCATCGAGTAGCTGCCGATGACGGTCGTTGGAAGAGTGGGAAGTGTCATGGGTCCAATCGTGTAATTCAAAATTCAAATTGCAAAATTCAAACAGTACGTAATTCGTTGAGACGGGGTGGTTGTCGCCACGCCTTCGACTCAGCTGCAACAGGAACGTAGTGTTTGCATTTTTCATTTTGCATTTTGAATTTGCCCCGTCAGTCTCTCGGTGTCGTATACAGAATCTGCGTTCGCGAACCGGGACGATATCGGAACGGCGCGAAGTGCACGTCGAAGCCGGCGCGCGCGCCCACGGCGCGCAGGAACGCGCCGTTGACCCACGTCACGAACGACCCGTCGAGTTTGCCCGGCCCCTTGAACCCCTGCATGTATTCCTTCATCGACGTGATGAAGATGTCCTGCACCTGCAGATACCCGCGCGGATGGAGCAACGGCACGGTGTGGACGAAGCTCTCCGCGGCTCCGCGCGACAGGTGGAAGCGGACGTCGGGCGCCGCCTCGGCGAGCAGGTCGTCGAGCGGCTGGCGGCCAACACCCTGCGGCAGGTGCGTTTCATCGCCTTCGTCCAGCACGCGCAGCCGTTCTTCCATGCGCAGCGCCGAGTAGACGCGGTTCCAGAAATCGACGCCGCGATCGCGCGGCCCGAGCGCTTCGGGCCCGACCTCGAGCAGCTGCGCGATCTTTGCGGGCAGCTCCGACGGATCGAGGTGGAAGGCGCTGGCGATTGCCTCCGCATCGGCCGCGTGCAGATAGGGGCGCACCTCGATCAGATACAACTGTCCGTCCCGTCGCGCGATCTCGTCGAACGTCAGGTTGTCGTAGACGTTGGTGAGATGCACGAACAGGATCTTGAATCGCAGAAACGACAGCGTCTTGAACGGATTGTGCGCATCGATCGGGATCACGCTGCACATCGGCGCGTGCGGACCGACGGCGGCGAGCGCCTTGTCGAGCGTGGTTGGCGAGTAGTCGCCGAGCAGGAACTTCAGCTTCGAGTAGTAGCCGGTGCCACAGTCGCGATCGAGCGCGATGAACTTGTCGAGCCAGAGGCGGGCGCGGGCGCCGGAACCGACGCCAATCTCCATGGCGTAGACTTCGGCCGGCAGCTGTCCGCGCGAATCGAGGTCGCGCAGCAGCGTCCAGAAATCGCCGACCGAGTCGGCGACCGCATCAGGGTGGTTCGCGTCCGATCCACGACTGGGTAGCGACGCCTCGTAATTCCGCTGCATGGTCGCTTCCCAGTCGCCGAGCCGCTGCCAGAACAACCGGTTGAAGCCCCAGATGATCGACGCGCGCCAGGGAGCAAAGGCGTCGAGGAACAGCCGCCGACCGGCATCGGGCGCCTCGCCATCGCGTAACTCGTGGACTGCCGCCGACAGCTGTTCGGAGAGCGTCGCCGGATCGAACTGTCGAAGGTCGACCGCGATTTCAGCGAGCGGACGCATCCGTCCCTGCTGATCCACGGTCCGACGCACGAGCACGGGATCGCGGAACGACCGCTGGTAATGCACCCAGTCGAGATGGACGCGCAGCGCCGCCGCCGTCTCCGGATCGAGACCGCATCGATCGACCAGCGAGGTCACCGCCGCCGTCACGCGGCTCGTCAACCCGGCGACGTCCGTGCCCGGCGGCAGCGCGGATGCCGCGTAGTTTGCCTGAATGATCATGCGTAGGTAGCTGGGTTGCCGGTTCGATGGGTTCGCTTCGCTTCTGGGTGTTCTCCCTAGCTACCGAGCTTCCTAGCTACCTCGCCACCCAGCCGCGTGAACATCCAACAATAGCGGGGTTCGGTGGGCGGAGGGAAGGGGGTTCAAGTTCCGATATGGCAGACCGATTTCGATCTGTAGAAAAGCTCGGTATTTCTCTCTCTTCTGGAGTGGTTGTGAGGCACTGGACGATCGGTCGGCGTCTGACATGGGGATTCTGCGCGGTCGTCGCGATTGCGGTGATCCTCGGAGCGTTCTCGTTCTTTCAACTTCGGGTGATCCAGCGGTCGTCCAGACTGATCACCGATGTCGCCGTGCCCGGCCTGAAAGCGTCGGGGCAGATGACCAGCCTGTCGAAAGACATCCGCGGCAGCATCCTGCAGCACGTCCTGAGCAGCGATTCGGCCGAAAAAGCGCGACTCGAGGCGCGCATACGGGAAACCGCCGCCTCGGTCGACGCGGTTCTCACCGGGTACGAGCGGACCGTGACCGACGCGAACGACAAGCAGAAGATCGAGGAGCTGAAGAACGCGCTGCACGATTATCGCCAGACACGGGAGACCGCCGTGCTGCCGCTCAGTCGCGACAACAAACAGGCCGAAGCGTTCGACGCGTTCAAGACAATCCTGACGCCTGTCATGACCCGCTACTTCGACGCGCTCGCAGCGATCGACCGGCAGAACTCCGACTACGCGACGCAGCACGACGAGGCCATCACCAGCGCCATCTCCTCCGCCGAGATCGGGCTCGCCATCGGCATTCTTGCGGCGTTTCTCATCAGCGCCGGCGTCGGCTCCTTCATCGTGCGCTCGACCAACGGCGCGTTGCGTACGTCGGTGACGGCGTTGACGGCCGGCGCGCAGCAGGTCGTGGCGGCGTCCGGCCAGGTCTCATCGGCGGCACAGTCGCTGTCGCAAGGCGCCAGCGAGCAGGCCGCCTCGCTCGAGGAAACGTCGGCGTCGCTGGAAGAGTTGGGGTCGATGTCACGCCAAAATGCCGAGAACTCCCAGGCGGCGGCGACGGTGATGAACGAGGTCGATACTCGCGTCCGCGAGTCGAATGCGGCGCTGCGCGACATGCTCGGCTCGATGTCTGCGATCCAGGATTCGAGCCGGAAGGTCGCGAAGATCATCAAGACGATCGACGAGATCGCGTTCCAGACGAACATCCTCGCCCTGAACGCCGCGGTCGAAGCGGCGCGTGCCGGCGATGCCGGGATGGGCTTTGCCGTTGTCGCCGACGAAGTGCGAAGCCTCGCGCAGCGATCCGCGCAGGCGGCCAAGGATACGGCCGGTCTCATCGAGGAATCGATCGCGACCGCTCATGGCGGCGACAAGAAGGTGGCGCAGGTGGCGACCGCGATCACCGGCATCACCGAAAGCGTCGCCAAGGTCAAGCGGCTGGTCGACGAGGTCAGCGTGGCGAGCCAGCAGCAGACGCAGTCGCTCGATCAGGTGTCGGTCGCGATGTCGCAGATGGGGAAGGTCACGCAGACGACGGCGGCTACCGCTGAAGAGAGCGCTGCCGCCAGCGAAGAGCTGAACGCGCAGGCCGAAACGGCCATGACCGTCGTCAAGTCGCTGGAGGCGCTCGTCGACGAGCGGAAGCGCACCGAGCCGGCGATCGAACCCGCGCCGGCACGCGTCGCCAATGTCGTGCCCTTGGCGAAGCGATCACCGACGCCGCGAGTGATCGCTTCCTCGAAGCCGAAGCGAAAATCGGTGAAGACCGCCGAGGACGTGCTGCCGCTGGAAGACACCGGCACCTACGCCCGCTTCTGACCGCTCCGCTACGGCGGGTCCGCTGCGCGGCACCCGCCCTACTTCTGCGCTTCCTTCCGGTAATTCTCGGCGACTTGCTGCACCTCGGATGCGGCGTTCATCATCTCGATGAGATCGACGCTGTCCGGGATGAGGACGAACTGCAGCTTGTCGAGCGCGACCCACGGCCGCGTATACGCCTTGGGATCGTCGAGCGTGACGGTGAGCTCGAGCCGCTTCTGGCTGATGCGATGCCATCGTTCTTCAACGCGTAGTTGATCGCTGTGCGGATTGCCGGCGTTGTCGAGCCACGTGCGTTCGTCCGTGCCGTTCGAATTCACGACGAAGGTGGAGTCGTCCTCCCAACGCCCCACTGAGTATCCGTACCAGCGAGGATCGGGATCGGTCGGGAGTGCCCGGCCGTCGGTCCAGATCGCCCGCCAGCGTCGCTCCCACATGTGCAGCACGTAGTACGCCGATGGCGTGCGCACGAAGTTGACCGACCGCAGCTCGAACAGCAGATTGCGCGGATAGCCCGATGGATCGCCCAGCGTCGACAACGGATCGTTGATCTCGGCGACGTCGACCTGGCGGATGCCGTCGCCCGACTTGTGCGTCTTTCCGGCGGCGTCGCCCCACGCCGTCAGCGGCGCTGGATTGCGCGCGCCACGCGCCCCGATGCCGTTGCGCGCAGGATCCCACAGGCCGGTGAGATCGCGCGCCGGCGCGGGGCCATCGGGACCGAGGTCGGTCGGCAGACGCGTCAGACCCGTATTGTTCCAGGGCTGCCACTTGACGTCGGCGAGGCGCAGAGGCGGAGGGGCTCCACGGCCACGCGGGGGGCCGGGCGGTGGCCCCTGCGTCGACACGACACTCGGTAGGATCAGGCCAGCGATCGCCGCCAGCAACCCGAGCAGCAGGTGCTTCGTCGTCATGATCGCCCTCCGCTCACTGCGGCAATTGTGGGAGTCGTGTGCCGTCGGGAAGCTGCACATTGATCAACCGGCCGACTGGCGCTCCGCTCTTCACTGGCTGCACCGTGACTGTGACCTTGTCGCCGGCCTTGAACATCGTTCGCTTGAATCCCACCGCCGTCATGTCGGTCGGGTTGCCGAGCTCGAGGTTCCAGTTGCGAACCGCTCCAGTGTCGTCCTTGGCGTCGACCTTGAGGAAGCAGTGCGGGTTCGCCCACAGCCACTCGGTGACGCTGCCTTCGAGGGTGAGTCGTTTGTCGGGGTCGAAGCTCGCGCTTCCGTGGTGAGCGAGCAGTGTCGTGGATGCGATCAGGAAAGCCGACGCAATGAATGCCGCTATGACTGTTCTCTTCATGTGCATGTAAGGTCTCCGAGGTCACCGATCAGCGCTGCGGCGCCGACGGTGGGCGAGCGAACCGCGCCGCATCGATCGCGACATTTGGCTGCACCGATGTGAGCTCGAAAATCGATCGCCCATTCAGCCAGCTGACCGTCCATTTGAACGGCATCTTCACGCCGGCGACGTCGCGATAGTCGCTGTAGTCGACGCGTGTGACGATCGGACCGACGGGCGAGTCCGCCAGCCGGACGAGACGTGTCAGCAAGCCACTTTGCTCGTCGAAGCACAACGTGACGGTGCCCCCTTTCGCCGTCGTGCCTTGCACGACCTGCACCTCACGATCGTCAATCTCCGTCGGAATTCCCACGCGCCATTTCGTCAGCGCCTGTTTGATGCCCGTCGGAAACAGCACCTGAGCCTCGACACCGAGCCCTTCGAGGTCCTGACCGGTGATGGCCGTGACCACTTGCGGGCGATCGGTGGGCGGCGCCGCGAGCCATCCCTGCTTGCCGTCGAACGTCCATGTGAAGTCACCGGAGGGCGGGTGCGCGACGAGCGTGCGCTGTGCGGGAGATTTGGCGTACAGCTCCATCGCGCTCTTCTCCGCATCGTCGTACCCCTTGTAGGTCCCTGTAGCGGTGAAGCTTTGCAGTGCCGTGAGACGGTCGGCGCCGCCGAGCGCGCGCAGGTAGCGATCGAGGATTTGCTCCGCCGCCGGTAGTCCCTGTGCCTGCGCGATGTTCGCACCAGGTTCGACCGGGGGCGGCGTGCCGTAGAGCAGATCGATGCTCGGCAGCGTGACCGGTCTTCGGCTGCCACGATGACACGTGTAGCAGGTCACGGCTTGTCGGCCGAAATTCATCTGGTTGATGGCGGCAACCATCTGGATCATGCGGCGCGTCGTGCGTTTCAGATTGTTGTCGTCCGCGTACTTCGACCAGTCGCCGCCGCTCTCCTGCACGTGACAATCCGTACAGTTCAGTCCCGTCGACGCCGCAAAGAACCCCATCGTCCCCATGAACTCGTCGACGGGAATGCCCTTCAGGAGCTGCACGTTCTTGAAGAACGTGTCGGACATCGCCGTTGCGGCGGGTTGCTGTCTCGCCGCGCTGGCGACGCTCGTTGCCCAGATCACCATCGCGGCCGCGACCGCCGAGCAGAGGATCCGCATCGCTACTTCCAGCTGTCGGTCGCTTTGCGCAGCTTGCCGTCCGGCGGCTGCTCGCTCAGCTCGATGCGACCGGCATTGGCATCCGTGATGTTGGCGAGGATGCCGCCCGTGAACGCGCTCGGTCCGTTCGGGTCGCTCACGGTCAGGCCGCGTTGACGATACGCCGCGACGGCGCTCTTGATGTCCGGGACCTCGAAGCCGAAGTGGTTGATTCCGGCCGGACGCTGCGCGTTTGCCTGCTGCAGTTCGATGAACGTGTCGCGATTGATCTGAATGTAGGCCGATGCGAGCTGCCCTTGTGGATTGGTGTTGCGGACGACTTCGCGGAATCCGAACTTCTCGCCGTAGTAGCTCAGCGCCTGCCCGACGTCGGGCACGCTGAGCGCGACATGATTCAGCCGTGCCGCGGCAGGCTGCGCCGGTGCCTGCGCGAGCGCGGCCTGAATGGTGGTGCCGACGACGATGCCCGCGATGAAGAGGATGATGCTGCGCACGGCTGTGCTCCTTCAGAAGATGTCCACGTCATTCGTTGCCGGATCGGCCGGTGGCAGGCGCCGGCGGCGGAGTGATCGCGATGGTGTCGAGCGGCCCTGGTTTCACTGCAGGTCTGGCCCAGGTGATCGTTCCTCGCAGCGTGTTCGCCGGCGTGACGGCTGACGAAAGCGTGAGCGTCAGCGTCTGGCGTTCTGCCGCAGGCAACTGTGCGATCTGCCACACGGCGACATCGCTCATGGCCTGGTCGTCGTGGCGTACGCCCTGGTAGCCCGCACCCGTGCCACCGCTGACCATCACGCCCGCAGGCACGCGTATCGAGACGGTGAGCTCCTCGGCGGTGACGCCCTTGCCTCGAGCGCCGGCGTTCTCGATCGTCACCGTGTACCCAACGCCGTTCGGCCCGGGAACGCCCGGCGACATGCGGGCCACGATGTTGGCGCGCACGCCGAGATCGTTGCGCATCCAGTCGTAGATCTGTCGCAGCGATGATTCCTGAACGGTGGCGCGGTTGTAATTGCCCATGACGAACCGCGGACGAAGCGGTTGCCCTGTCGCCTTCGCCAGCAGCGGCATCTCGGCCGTGTGGTCATACACCATGCGCGTAAACCACTGGAAGTCGGCATCGTTGCCGAGCGCGCCGAGCGCCTGACGGGGTGAGCCGAAGACCGCACCGTGACACTGTGCGCACCCGATCGTTCCGATTGCGACGCGCTGCCCTGGCGGCGCATTCTCCGGAACCGCGACGCGCAAGGCTCCCTTTTGCGTGACCGGCGGGAGTGAGTTCAGGTAGGCCAGCATGTCCGCCGCCTCGCGGTCGGTGATGATCGACGTCGGATACATCGGCATGACCGTTCCGCGTCGCAGCCCCGTCTGGAATCGCTCGAGCGTTAAATTGCGTCCGGCGATCGTGGGGCCAAACCCGCCCTCGCCCTGGGCGCCATGACAGCGGTTGCACTCGATGCCCGGTCCCTCGAACAAGCCCTTGCCGGCCGCCGGGTCGCCGGCGTCGGTTGCCGGACCACTTTGCGCCGACGGAAAGCCCTGCACAAGCAGGACGAAGGTCACCAACGCAATGGTGCGAGTCATGAGTCCTTTCAGCGAAGTAAACGCATTGGCAGGCTGCTTGCGAAGTGTCGATGGCGCCCGCTCGAGAGTCAAGAGCATAGCGATCCCTGATACGCGCTCTCTGAGTTCGTGACAAACGACTGACCTCGCCGTCGGTTCGGATTTTGCGGAATAAGGCCGAGTTCAGCGCGTTGGTACAACGAGGACATTCGTCGTGATCGTGCCGCTGGATCGCTTGTCGGACGTCGACGCCCCGCGGGCAGGTGGCAAGGCGAGCCACTGTGCGCGGCTGAAACAGGCCGGCTTCCCGGTGCCCGACGGCGTCGTCGTGCTCTCCACCGCAACCGACGCCAGCCTGGCGGATGTCGCGCGGCATCGCTGGTTCGCCGGTGTTCCTGGTGATGAGTTGTTCGCGGTCCGGTCATCGGGCCTCGACGAGGACGGCGCCGGTGAGTCGTTCGCGGGCATTCACGAAACGCTGCTGAATGTGACTCGCGAGGATTTGGCCCGGGCGATCCGCACGTGCCGGGAATCGGCACGCTCCGTTCAGGCGCGCGAGTACCGCCGCGCACAGGGACTCTCCGAAACGGGGCAGATGGGTGTTCTCGTTCAGCGGATGGTGAACGCGACCGTCGCAGGTGTGGCGTTCACGGTCAATCCCGTGACCGGCGCGACAGACGAAGTCGTCATCAACGCGTCCTGGGGGCTGGGCGAGGCGCTCGTGAGCGGCCGCGTCGATCCTGATGAATTCGTTGTCGCGCGGAGCACGAACGAAATCCGCTGGCGACGCATCGGCGAGAAGGGCACCGGCCACGCGACCGACGCAGCGCTGACCGACGATCACGTGCGCGAGCTCACGACGCTGGTCCTCCAGGTGGCGCTGCACTACGGGACTGCGCAGGACATCGAGTGGTGTTACGACGGTGCGCGCTTCTGGATCGTGCAGTCGCGCCCTGTCACGACCGCCGTCGCGCCGGTCGATGAAATCGAGTGGACGCGGGCCAATCTCGCCGAGGTGCTGCCCGACCTGACGTCACCGCAGGCGCTCGATGCGTTCGAGACGCTGCTCGAGACGGCCGAGCGTCAGTCTCTGGGGCCGCTTGCCGCACCGGTGGAGCAGCTCGGTCCGATCGTGAAGACGTTCTTCGGTCGGATGTACTTCAACCTGTCGCAGCTGCGACATGTCTGCAGGATCACGGCGACCGCGCCGGCGACGATGTTGAAGTCGATGGGGCATGCGGAGTCCATCCATCCGGACGATGAGATTGCACCGCGGCCATCCCTTCGCTCGTTGCGCTCGCTGCCGCATCTGGTCCGCATCGTCTGGCGGCACATGCACGCTGCCAGGGTGTTTGCGCACCATGAGGAGCGGACGCACCGATACCTGGACCACCTGCGCGGAATCGATCCGCGAGGGCTGTCTGACGCCGAACTGTGGAGCGAGATCGACCGCTGGATCCGCAGCGGCCCCGAGTTCATGCAGGCGGTGCTGCTGTTCGGGGGTGTCATCTTTCACGAAGGGCCCGTCCGGAAGGCGTGCGCGAAGGTCGGGTTCCCGTTCGAACGACTTGTCTACCCGCAGCTTGCTGTTGGCGAGCGTTCCGTGAGCGCACAACAGGCATTCGATCTCGTTGCGCTTGCGCGCGCGGCACAGCGCGAACCGGCGGCAGTGGACTATCTGCGTGGCGATAGCGATCTCGGCGACGTTGCCCGGCTGCGACGCGTGCTGGCGGGCACGGCTTTTCTGCGTGAGTTCGACGCGTTCATCGGCACCTACGGCCATCGCGGCCGCTACGAGTCGGACTGGGCGCTGTCGCGGTATCACGAGAATCCAGCGGCGCTGCTGCACTCGATCCGGATGCATCTGCAGCGGGGGGCGATCGAGGATCCGAACAGGGAGGCGGCTCGGAAAGAGTGCGAAGCGAAGGACGCGTGGGCGGCATTCGAGGCGCGTCTGTCGCCGTGGCAGAAGCGGACGCTCCTCCCGCGCGTTCGTCGTTCGGTGGCCATGATCAAGCGCTACTACGTGTGGCGCGAACGGGTGCGCTCGGATCTGATGCGTGTGCTCAGCGTCATGCGCGAGTGGCATCTCGTGCTGGCGGATCGATTCGTCGAACGCGGATGGCTGGATGCTCGCGACGACTACTTCATGCTCTACCTCGCCGAGGTGGCATCGACGATCCGCGGCGACAGATCTCCCGCGACGCTCCGTTCGATCGTCGCGGCGCGCGTGGCCGAGCGCACGCGCATGGCGCGCCTGCAGATGCCGTTGGTGATGCACGCGTCGCAGTTGCCGGCGCTGATTCGCACAGCCGGCGTGTCGGAGATGACGACGAGCGATGACGAGTTGCGCGGTCAACCGGTCAGCGGCGGCTGCGTCGAAGCGGAGGTCGTGGTCGTCCGCGATCCGGGCGACTTCCGCCACATGCGGCACGGCGCGATCCTCGTGGCGCCGGCGACCGATCCGTCGTGGACGCCGCTCTTCACGCTCGCGGCCGGCGTGATCGTCGAAGTCGGCGGCGTGTTGTCGCACGCATCGACGATCGCCCGCGAATACGGACTTCCCGCGATTGCGAATGTGAGGCAGGCGACACGCCAACTACGAACAGGCGATCGCGTGCGACTCGACGCGAACACCGGCGTGGTGACGAAGCTGAACGCTGATGCTGCCGTTGAGAGCGCCGAGCTCCCGGCGGCTGTGTAACAGGTCGTGCCGCGGCTTCAACCGCGGCGTAACGCGTAGCGTCCGTCTTGAGCCAGACCTCGTAGTGTCCGGCTTCAGCCGCACGAGCAAGTGAGATTGTCATGACGAAACGACACGTGAATGTCTGCATCGTCGGCGGCGGGCCGTCCTTCAGCGAGTCGGCGAGTTTCTCCCTGTTGGACCGTTTTCTCCGTCATCCTCCGTTGCGCGCGTCGGCGCAACCTGCCGTAATATTCGCAGCATGGTCCGCGCATTCCGCATCGTCGCCGCCGCAATCCTCTCAGTTTCCGTCGTGAGCGCCCAGGGACCCGCGGGTCCTCGGGCCGTCGACTGGCAGAAGCTCCAGCCGGAAATCCTGCAGCGCTATCGTGACCTCGTCCGCCTCGATACGACGGCAGGCCACGAAACGCTCGCCGTCGACTATCTGCGAAAGGCCCTGGAGGCCGAAGGGATCCCGACGCAGACGTTCGCACTCGATCCGGCGCGCGCGAACCTCGTCGCGCGGCTGAAGGGCAACGGAACCAAGCGACCGCTGCTGATTCTCGCGCATACCGACGTCGTCTCGGTGCAACGCGAGAAATGGCCCGTGGATCCGTTCGGCGCCGTGATGAAGGACGGCTACATCTGGGGCCGTGGCAGCAAGGACGACAAGCCGGTCCTCGCGGCGAACCTGGTTACGATGCTGATGCTGAAGCGGCTGGCCGTCCCGCTCGATCGCGACGTGATCTTCCTCGCCGAATCCGGTGAAGAGGCCGACGTGACGGGCGTGGGTATCAACTACGTGGTGCGCGAACACTTCCCGGACATCGACGCCGAATTCGCGATGACCGAAGGCGGCGGCGCGACGATCGAGGGCGGGAAGGTGATGCGCGTGAACCTCGGCACCAGCGAAAAGCTCCCGGCGCGCGCGCGGCTCGTCGCCACCGGGACCGCGGGTCACGGTTCCGTTCCCCGCCTCGACAATGCCCTCGTCCATCTTGCCGCTGCAGTCGAGAAGGTGGGCCGGTGGCAGACCCCGATGCGTTTCACCGAGACGACGCGCGCGTACTTCGAGAAGCTCGGGCAGATCAGCGGACCGGAGAAGAATGCGATCTATCGAGCGCTGTTCGATCCGAACACCGCGGACGGCGCCCAGAAACATCTGCGTGAACACAGTCCCGGCGAGTATTCGATGTTGCGCACCTCCGTCGTCCCGACGATGCTGCAGGCGGGGATCGGCGCGAATGTCATTCCTTCGCAGGCGGAAGCGACATTGGATATTCGTGCGCTTCCTGGCGAAGACATCGAAAAGTTCTATGCGGAGATGACGCGGGCGATCGCCGATCCTGCAGTCAAGGTGGTGCCGATTCCGCAATCGCGTCCGCCGTCGCCCGCATCGCGGCTGGACACGGAGATGTACCGCGTGATGGAACGGGTCGCGCAGTCGGTGTATCCGGGAGCGACGGTGCTGCCGTCGATGTCGACCGGAGCCAGCGACCAGGCACAGCTGCGCGCGAAGGGCATTCAGTCGTACGGCATCGGCCCCGCCTCGACGGAGGACGACAGCGTGAACTATGGTGCGCACGGCGACGTGGAGCGGCTCGCCGAATCGTCCCTCTATCCATTCGTGCAGTATGTGTGGGAGGTCGTCACGCAGATCGCCGCTCGTCATTGATGCTGCGGGCTATCATTTCGATTAGGAGCTTTTCACGGAGGTCAGGGATGAAGCGGATCACCGTCGCCGTCATGGCGACCACTCTCGTCTCGCTCGCGACAGCCGGTGCGGTATCGGCACATCATTCGTTCGCCGCCGCCTTCGACATGACGTCAGCGGTGACGGTGAAGGGAACGATCGTTCAGGTGCGCCTCGAGAATCCCCACTCCTGGTTCTTCCTCGACGTGAAGGACGAGAGCGGAAAAGTCGAACGGTGGGCGTTCGAGGCCGGGACGCCGAGCGGCATGATTCGCAACGGCTTCAAGGCATCACTCATCAAGCCCGGCGCGCAGGTGACGATCAAGGGCTTCCGCGCCAGAGATGCGTCGCAGAAGATGGGAATGCTGCGGGATCTGACGACCGCCGACGGCACAACGTATGGTCTGTTCGGGTCGCAGCAGGGCCCCGACGCGCGCTGACGCGCGACCTTCAGAGATGTCTCGTATGAAGCGCGTTGTGCTATCGACCGTCGCGTTCGCGACACTCTTCACCGTATCGCTCTGGCTCGCGCCTGCCACAGTCACGGTGACGGCGCAGCAGCGCGGCGGGACAGCGCGGCCAACCAGCCGCGGCCCCGCCACGGCCACCGCTGGGTCGGTCCCGCGCCTGGCGGACGGACACCCCGATCTCTCAGGTGTGTGGTGGGGCGGCAGCGACATTGGCGGACGACGCGACGGCGGCCCTCGTGGCGGCGGTCGTGGAACGTCGGCGCCAACGTTCGCCAGCCTCTATCAGCCGTGGGCCGCTGAGAAGGCGAAGACGCTGAGCGACAAGGACGACCCCACACTGCGATGCGTCCCGACGGCGTTCGGCACGCTCAACGTCCGGCTCTGGGACGTCGGTGCAGTCGGACAGATCATCGCGACGCCCAAACTCGTCGTCATGCTGACGGAGACCTACCACGGGTATCAGATCATTCCGACCGATGGCCGTCCATTCCGCGACGAAGTGCCGCCCGCGTATCGCGGCGACTCGGTGGGCCATTGGGAAGGGGACACGCTGGTCGTCGAAACGAAGAATTTCACCGACAACACGTGGATCTCTGCGGAGGGACGCGTCTCCTTCCATTCCGACCAGTTGCGCATCGTCGAACGATACCGCCGCGTCGATGCGAACACGCTGGAGATCGACGCGGTCGTCGAAGATCCAGCCGTGCTGACCAAGCCGTGGGTCGTGCCGACACAGACGCTGCAGCTCGCGCCGTTCGATCAGATCCTTCCGTTGAACTGTTCGGGATTCGAAACGCAGGGACTCATCGAGGGTGCCGGCAAGGTGAACAAGTAAACTCCCAACCCTCTTACACCGATCCAACGCCCAACTTCCAAATCCGGGCCGCCTGAAGGCGGCCCTACGTACAGCAAGGATTGGCAGTTGGATCCGGCGAAGTGAGTTGGGAATTTGTGGGGGCCGCCTTTAGGCGGCCCTGGCCTCTACGTGTTTCCCCGCACGTATTTGTTGAACCAGGCGATCGTGCGCTGCCATGCGAGATCGGCGGCTGCCTTGTTGTAACGCTCGGGCGTTGCGTCGTTGTTGAAACCGTGCACCGCGTCGGGATAGATGTAGCCCTCGTGCACGACCTTGGCGTCGGTCATCGCCTTGTCGTACTCGGGCCACGACATGACCAGTCGTGCGTCCTTCTCGCCGTGATGGACCAGCACCGCGGCCTTGATCTTCGGCACGTCGGAGGTCATCGGCGGGCCACCGTAGAACGGAGCGATTGCCGCGACGTCCGATCCCATCCGCACAGCAAGCGCGTTGGCGACGCCGCCGCCGAAACAGAAGCCGGTGATGCCGAGCCTCCCGGTGCTGTCGGGGCGATTCTTCACGTAGTACGCCGCCGCGACCAAGTCTTCCTGCATCTTCGCGCGGTCGACTTTTCCGAACAGCTCCCCGCCTTTCACATCGTCACCAGGGTAACCGCCGACTGAGGTCAGACCGTCCGGCGCGAACGCCATGAAGTTGGCCAGCGCGAAGCGGCGAGCCACGTCTTCGATGTGCGGATTGAGCCCGCGATTCTCGTGCACGACCAGGATCGCCGGGAGCTTGTTGTTGCCAGCCGCGGCCGGGCGCGCGAGGTATCCCTTGATCGAACCGTTCCCCATCGGCGACGGCACCGTTTCGCGCGATGTCTTGAGCCGCGCATCGGTGGGTGAAACCTGTTGCGCCGCCGCGTAGTCGGGCGTCAGCGCCTCGTAGAGCGCCGTCGCTGCTCCGGCACCGGCGATGTTCTTCAGCTGATCGAGGAAGCGGCGGCGATCCAGATGTTCGTGAATGAACTCGTTGTACGCCTCGATCGCCTCGGGCGGCACGTGTGGTCTGGTCTGCATGTCGATCTCTCCTCAGATATCCATGAGTACGAGGGGCGGTGCTGCGAATCCTAGTTCACCGCGAAGCAATAGAGGTAGCCATTCCCGCCGGTGGACACCAGGTTCGGCTGGCTGCAGCCGCGGCTGCCGTGGGTCGAATTCCACGACCCGTTGCCGATGCCGGTCTTGTCATGATGACCAAGCTGCACTGAGCCACGGCCGTCCGCGTTGCTCGTGTAGTTGCTGCACGTGTGGTCCATGCCGTCGGTGTAGGCGCGGCCGTCTGGCTGCGAGCCGGTCAGGACGTCGTGCTGGTTCGGCATGTCGCCGACGCCGTTGACCAGGCCGGCCTTCTCGCTGAGCGCCATCTGCTTGCTGATCCGGTTGCCCATGCGCGCCTGGTCAATCGTGTCGCCGTGCAGTTCACCGAGGTTGGCCGCAATCATCTGACCGCGTGCGTTGTACCAGGGTCCGTTGCCGATGCGATCGCGCGCGTTCACGGCACCGGGGCCCTGGGTGCTCAGATACGCGTGCCACATTGCCGCTCCGCGGCCGGCGGCGGTCGCCAGCTGCTGGCAGTACGCGTCGGCTCCGGCAAGGCCGCCGTAATTCGCGCCGTCGCCTTTCGACACGCTCGTCACGAAGAAGCTCATTGGCTGCGGCGGCGTCTGCGGGGCCTGCGCGAATGTCACAATCGAAAAGACGGCGAGAGCCAGGACGCCCACGCCGATGACATGTCGGAACGATCTCATAACGATGCCTCCGGCCGATTACCCTACATCATCTTGGCCGTCGCCGTCAGCGTGCGCGCGAGCTGCTCTTCGAGAGGCGCGACATCGCGCGCAGCTGCCTTGCAGGCAACGTATCCGTCGGGTCGAACCAGAAAGAGTCGATTGTCGCTCGCACCGTACCTCGCCGACAGCGCCGGCGATTGCGGAAGCGTCTCCACGGCGAGCGTCGATGCGAAGCGCCGTTTCAGCGGATCGACGATCGACGCGAGGTCGCGATCGCCCGGCATCGTCAGGAGCGTGAAGTAGGGGTGACGCAGCCGATCGAACAACGTGCCGCCCTGCTCGAAGTCGACGTCCGGCGCGCGATCGCCAATGGCCGGACCGTCGATCTCCGACAGTCCGGCAGGTTTTTCGACCGAGTCCTTGTAGGTGTAGGCGACTCCGGAGCAGTAGTTCACGACCTTCTCCGTGTATCCCGGCTCGAACATCGTCTCCTTGCGTTGGGCGATGTCCTTTCCGTGTGTCATGAAGATGTCGTGCAGTGACGACGCCGCCCAGATGACCTGCTCGGCGATCGGCCGGCGCTCGGCTTCGTAGGAGTCGAGCAGGTCGGGTGCGGCGGATCCATTCAGCACGAGCGCCAGCTTCCATCCGAGGTTGAACGCGTCCTGCATGCAGCAGTTCATGCCCTGACCACCGGTCGTCGAATGCACGTGCGCCGAATCACCGGCGAGAAACACGCGACCCTCCCGGAAGGTGTCGGCCAGACGAACCCACGTCTCCCACCGCGAATGCCACACGACGTCGCCCATGGTGATGCCGTCGTAGTGCCGTTCGAGGAGTCGCATGAACGCCTGCTGTGGCGTCAGCGACGGATCGGTTGCTTCACCGCGATCGCTCAGCAGGAGTCGGAATGCCCCTCCGGGCAGCGGTGCCACCATGAGGAAGTGATCGGTGCCGACGCAGTAGTGAAAGTAGTCGGTCCAGTCCGGGAAACCATGCAGATGGATGTCGAGATTCTGAAAGAAGCTGCCCTTGTAGTCCTTGCCCTTCACCGGCAGCCCCAGACCGCGACGCACCCGTGAATTGATGCCGTCGGCGGCAACGAGGTACTGGCAGTGGATCAGCTCCTCTTCATCGCCGCGATCCGCGTGGGTCACACGCGCGGTCACGCCATCGGCGTCTTGCGTGAGGTCCTGAAACGCGGTGTTGTATTCGATGGTCCGTCCGTACCGGGACTGTGTGTAGTCGCGGATGACCTCTTCGGTCTCGCTCTGGCTGTGCGCAAAGATGCAGTTGTATCGCGAGTCGACGGTCGTGTAGTCGAGCCCCGGCCTCACCTCCGTCCGCTCGCCGTCGCGAAGGAAGTGCATCACATACCCTTTGCACCAGAGATTTCGTTCGACGAGGGGCCGGCTCAATTCCTTGTCGACCAGATCCATCAACTCGACGGTGCGCGCGTGCATCGCAATCGCTCGCGTTTCGCGGCCAGGCCCTGGCATGCGGTCGATACAGCGATACTCGATGCCGCGCCGCGCCAGTTCCATCGAGAGGACGGAACCGACCGCGCCGCCGCCGACGATGAGCACGGGAACGTCGCTGGTCATAGGCCGAGGATTTTAGGCCGATTCCCGGCTCTGGACGCGAGGCAGCCGAGTCGCGTCCATCGACCTCGCATCTTCGTGCGATAGTCCGGATACAGCGTCTCGGCGCGACCGACCACTAACGGGCGATGAGCGCCGGATATCGCCCGACATGCTCAATCGCACGACTCCGGCCGACGCGTGACGCGAACGCGACGTACACTTAGCTCATTGGTTCGTGGTTCGCTAACTTCGCGGGGGGCACATATGTTGCGCCGTCACATGTGGTCTCGTCTCTTCGTCGGTATGCTGCTGACATCGTGCTGCTCGGCAGGGTCGACGCTGCTCGCGCAGTCGGGTGGCGCCGGGCGCACTTACACGCCGCCACGCACGCCGTGGGGCGATCCGGACCTGCAAGGGATCTACACGAACAAGGACGAGGCCAACACGCCGCTCGAGCGTCCCGATCAGTTGCAGGGCAAACGCGCCGAAGATTTCACAGCCGCGGACCTGGCGAACCTGGCGAAGCAGCGACAGGCGCAGGCCGCGAAGATCGCCGGCGGCATCGGCGGCGCGGAGACCGGCGCGGGGCCGACGCACTGGTATGAGCACCTGAACGGGAATGGCAGCCGGCCATGGCTGATCGTCGATCCGGTCGACGGCAAGCTCCCCGCCCTCACGCCGCAGGCGCAGAAGCGCGAGGAGGCGGCGGCCGCGTTGAACAACGCGCGGAATGGAGATGGACGCGCCGATTCGTGGCTCGATCGCAGCCTCTACGACCGCTGCATCACGCGCGGCCTCCCCGGCTCGATGATGCCTGCGATCTACGGCAACTCGTACGAGATCGTGCAGTCACCCGGGTATGTGGTGATCCGCTACGAAATGATTCACGAAGCGCGCGTCGTCGCGCTCGGCCAGCCGCACGTGGGTTCTGCCATTCGCGAGTACGTCGGGGATGCACGAGGCCACTGGGACGGCAACACACTGGTGGTCGAGACGACCAACTTCACCAACAGAACCCATTGGGGTTACAACAATCGCTACAACAGCGAGAAGCTCACGCTGGTCGAGCGGTTCACGCCAATGGGTCCGAACAGGTTGCAATGGGAAGCGACCGTGAATGATCCCGACACCTGGACGCGGCCGTTCACGTTCACGATGCCGCTGACCCGTGACGACAGCCAGCCGATCTTCGAGTACGCCTGCCACGAGGGCAATCGCGGCCTCGAGCACATCCTGCAGGCGGCGCGCGCCGAGGAACGCGCCAAGTGAGCCGGGCCCTCTCGTGCGTCGCGTTCATGCTCGTCGCAGGCATGGCCGTCGACGCGCAATGGATCAAGCTGCCGACTCCCGGCCTTCCGCGCCTGCCAGACGGCAAACCGAATCTGACTGCCCCCGCGCCCCGAACGCCCGACGGGAAGCCCGATTTCTCCGGATTGTGGAAGAACGACGGCGGCGATCGCTATTACAACAACATCGCCGCCGACCTGCGCGAAAGCGACGTGGCACCGTGGGCACACGCGCTCTTCGTGAAGCGGCAGCTCGAGTTCGGCAAGGACAGCCCGGAGACCCAGTGCCTGCCGCTCGGCCCCGCCTACCTGACCACCCGCTACCGCGATTTCCGCATCGTGCAGACGCCGACGCTGATCATGCTGGCCTTCGAGGATGGGATGCACCGCGAGATCTTCATGGACGGGCGCGCGCTGGAGCCCGATCCCAATCCCAGCTGGATGGGATACTCGGTGGGACATTGGGAAGGCGACGTGCTGGTGGTTGAAAGCAACGGCTATACGGATCGCTCCTGGCTCGATTTCGGCGGCCACCCGCACACCGAGGATCTGCGCATCACCGAACGCTACACGCGACGCGACACCGGGCACATCGATCTGCAGCTCACCATGGTCGATCCCAAGGTGTTCGTGAAGCCACTCACGCTGTCGATGCCGATTGCGCTGCAGGCCGACGTCGAGATGCTCGAAGCGTTCTGCGAAAACCATCACAACAGCCGTGCGCGCATGTCCTGACGTCGTCCGCGGAAGTGGTCCGAGTGCCACCGGCGACGTTGTCCCGCTATGTGGGCACCTACGATACGGTCAACGACGGAGACAAGCACGTCGTCCACGTCACAGTGGATGACGCGATGCTCTGGTTCGATTACGACGGCAAAGGAAAGGAACCGCTGATTGCCTTGTCGGCGGCGCGATTCTCGTGGTCCGGCTCGATTGTGGAATTTTCGCCCGGCACCGACGGCACGATGAGGATCGTGATTCAGTACGCGGAAGGCGCCGAGCCCGGTCAGCGTCGCAAATGATCGAGTCGTCGACGCTCGACGCGCTCGGCACGACTCGGAACGTCAGCGACTGGGCGATGTGCGGCTAATCGCGTCGAACGCCGGAACGAGGTCGCTTTGCGCAAGCGCCTCTTCGAGCAGTCGGAGCGTCCGGCGAATTCGACCCACGTCAATCCGATCGCCATGCAGTCGCCATAGCGATCGCGCGTCATCGATGTCCTTCGGCCGACCGGCAAGTACCTTCGCAATGATCAGGTCACCGAGTTCGATGACCGGGACTTCAAGGTCGCCGATCGCGGTGACGATGGCGCGGGCGGCAAACTCCTCCTCCAACCCGGAGCCCGCAAGGACGACATCGAGCGGCATCGCCGTCGCAAGATGGAGAAATGGCATGACCCTGGTGCGTTGGACGAAATCGCGGTCGTCGACTCGCAACGCGAATCCGCCGGTGGCCATGGCGCTCGCGAAGCTTTCAGGGTCGTCCGGAATGAGAATGACGGTCACGTCGACATCCGCACTCAGCCGCGGAACGCCATACGCGGTGACCGCCTGTGCCCCGAACACGTACCAGCGGCCCCAGGCATCGAGCACCGGCGCAAGCGCCTTCAGCAGTTCAACGGCCGCGGGTTGAACTGGCACGGCGGAGAAGTTCGGCGACGCGGATGTGGGACTGCAGGTCGGCCTGTCGCAGCGTAGAGTCGGGCCAGGTTGGATTCAGCAGCAGGACTTCGCGGCGGAGTTCCTCCGCGATCCGAAAGCACTCCGTCGGTCCCAGTTGGCGAATGCGGTCAGCCCAATAGGCGTCTTTGTTACGGCGGGCAGACTCCCAATCGCGACCGAGGAACTCGCGAATCCCGCGGGTAATCACGCCAGTATTGTACGGCGCCGCAGCGTCGCGTGGCTGCGTCGCCGGTGGCTAGACGCTGTTCAGACGGTGCAGCGTCGTGACCGCGGCGACGAGCGAGCGCGGATCGATCGGCTTGGCCAGATGCAGCTGGAACCCGGACTTCAGCGCGCGGTCGCGATCCTCCTGATGCGCGAGCGCCGTCAGCGCCGCTGCAGGAATCGCCGCGGCTTTCGGTGAGCTCAACGCGCGAACGCGGCGGACCAGCGAGTAGCCGTCCTCTCCCGGCATCGCGATGTCCGATAGCATCACGTCGACGTGCTCCTGTTCAATCACATCCAACGCCTGCCGCGCCGACGACGCGGTGATGACGTGCGCGTGACGTTCCTGCAGGTGTGCCGCCACCACGTCCCGGCACTCGAGGTCATCGTCGACAACGAGCACCGAGATCCCGTCCAGCCAGGCCTGCGGGTCCGCAGGGCCGAGGACTCCGGACTCGCTGGCGCCGGAGGTATCCACCGTCCTGACCGCAGGCAAGCGAACGATGAATGTGGCGCCGAGACCGGGTCCTCCACTTTCGGCATGCACCGTGCCGTGATGCGCCTGGACGAGGCTCTTGACGATGGACAACCCGAGGCCGAGACCGGGATGCGTCCGCGTCGACGAGTCATCCGCCTGCCGGAACGGCTCGAACACCGCCGGAAGGAATTCGAGGGGGATGCCTTCGCCGGTATCGGTGACCGCCACTTCCACCGTCTCGTGCGTCTGTCGAACCGAGACCTTCACCGAGCCGCCGTCGGGCGTGAACTTGACTGCGTTCGACAGCAGATTCCAGATGACTTGCTGCAGTCGTGCCGCATCGCCGTACACGCTGTCGATCGAGGGAGCCGCGTCGAAGATGAGGCGCACGCCTTTGGCTTCGGCCAGCGGCTGGACGATGCTCACGGCGTCGAGGGCCACATCGGCCGGATCGAGAATCGCGCGGTTCAGGCGCAGCTTGCCGGAGGAAATCCGTGCGACGTCGAGCAAATCGTCGATCAACTGTGACTGACGCTTGCCGCTGTCGAGGATCGTGCGGCTCGCACGCTGGCGCTGACGATCGTCCAGCGTGCCGCGGCACAACATGTCTGCCCATCCGAGAATCGCGTTCAGCGGCGTGCGCAGTTCATGTGACACGACGGCGAGGAAGTGATCCTTCAGCCGATTGGCGCTCTCGGCACTGGCGCGCGCCACCTGTTCGCGTTCGAGCAGCTGGTGGCGCTGTTCTTCGAGATGCGTCATTTCCGTGAGCGCCACGGCGAGGCGTTCCTTCTCCTCGGCCAGCGCGCGTTCCGCCTCGCGCGCCTGACGCAACGCCGTGACAGTCTCGCCGTGCAGGGCGCGCATCGCCTCGGCGTGACGCTTCTGATCGTCGAGTCGACCAACCAGCGCGTCATAGGTCCGATAGATCAGGTAAACGGGTGCGAGGAGCAGGAGCGCGCGCCAGTGTTCCCCGCGCGCGACGATGACGGCGCCAAGCGCTCCCGCCATGCCGGCAACCATGAAGGTCGACGCGCTCCACAGGAAATCCTCGCGCCACGTTGCCAGTGGCGTGCGACCTGTCGACAAGGCAATCGCTGCTGCAACGAGCGACGTGTTGCCGAGGAAGTACACGCCCAGCGTGAGCACCAGCGGTTTCGAGAGTACCGCCCCGAACGTCGTCGGCGTGGTTGCGTCCGCAGTCCACTGATAAACGCTGCCGGCGGCCACCATCGTGATCGCCAGCGCCGCCATGCTGAACACGGTTCGATGGAGTGGATAGCGCTGCTTCGTCCGGTAGGTGCACTGGATCCACACGCCGACCACGGCAATCAGCGCCGCTGCGTCAGGACCCAGCAGCAAGAGCGACATGATGTTGGCGGCATCGGCGACCGACAGCGTGGAGCCGTTGGTCACCGATATCGGTAGCGTGATCTTCCACGCCGACATCAAGCCCGACGCGACGAGAAGGACGCCGAACAACAGCGGCGGCGGAAACGAGTGCGGCAGTGACTGGAGGATGGCTATGCCACCGCCAAGCACGACCACTGCCACGTAGATGCGCGCCGGCAGCGGCAACGCATTCCAACGTGGGCCTGCCAGTGGATTCGACCCCATCTCAGTCTGCGGACTGCCGATGCGAGCTCGCCAGCCCTGCTCTGCGGACAGTGTTGCGTCCATGAATCAGTTGCCCCAGAGAGTGCCCTCGCAACCGGCGCAGTCAGAACCCCATACGACCACGTCGTCATCGTCGGAGCTTCCCCACACGACGACTTCATCGTCGCTGCTGCCCCAGACGACGACCTCGTCATCGTTGGAGCCGGTCGCGTCGTTGCTCGTGGTGGTGACGGCGCTGCCACCACCCGCGATCGTCCAGGCGGTCTGACAATCGTTACCACCGCACGTGTTGCCCCACACCACATTGCGTGATGTACCCGGTCCCCACTGGATCGTGCTGCAGGTGGAGTCGTTGCACGACGTTTCCCAGCTGTTCGAGTTCCCTTGAAGAATGCCCCACTGAACGTTCTGCCCGCCTGGTGTGAAGGCCGCGCCCCACGTGACATTGGTCCACCACGCGTTCGCGTTGTGCGTCAGGGCACCGCCGCGAACCAGGTGGTTGCCCCAAATCAGTTGGGTGCTCCACTTGTCGGTGGACGGGTAGGTCATCGTCGATCCGGACCGCAGGAAGGCGGAGAGCTCGACGGCGCCTTTCGCATTGAGGAAGCCGACCCCCTGCGTGAGCCGGTTGTAGTGCGCGTAATCCTCCGAGGTGTATTGCAGGATCGCCTTGATCTCGTTCGGCGTCAGCTCCGGGTTCGCCTGTAGCATCAACGCGATGGTGCCGCTCACCACGGGGGCCGACATACTCGTTCCGCTCAAGCTGAGATACGGGAGATAGTTCGTCGACACCGTCCCGTTCAGCAGATATGGGGCCTTGCTGGTGTAGAACGCGCTGGCGGGATCGCTCAACGACTCGATGCCCACGCCGGGGGCGACGAGATCGGGTTTGGCGATGTGATCGATCGCGGTCGGCCCACGCGAGCTGAAGCCCGCCATCGTGTCGTCGTTGCGATCGATCGTGCCCATGTGACTCGAGGCGCCAACCGTCAGCACCCACGGCGCGTTGCCCGGCGCGGTGATTCCGCCGTAGAGCGTGTGTCCCGATGCCGTTCGTCCGGCGTTGCCAGCGGCGGCGACCACCACGACTCCAGCGTCGACGAGACGTTTGGCCGCCAGGGTCAACGGGTCTGTCGCGTATGACCCGTCCACGCCGGCCGACAGCGACACGTTGACGATGCGGATGCCCAACGCGTCTTTGTTCGCACGGACGTAGTCGAAGGCGGCGATGACGTCGCTGATGTGCGCGCCACCGGTCGCATTGAGCGCCTTCACCACGATGAGCGACGCCCCCGGCGCGATTCCGGTGCGCCCACCGGAGGAATCGAAGCCGTTGCCCGCGATGATGCCGGCGACGTGAGTGCCGTGGCCGTAGTCGTCGTACGGCACCGAATGCCCATTCACGAGATCGACGAACGCATTGACTCGCTGACCGCCGTTTGCCGTGGTTAGGTCGTCGTGCCACGGTGTCACGCCGGAGTCGATGATCGCGACGCCGACGCCGGTGCCGTCGAGACCGAGATTCTGTCGGACCGTGGTTGCGCCGATCGTGGCGCCGGTGCGCTCCATCGATCCGATGACGCTCCGATCGAGCGAGACCTTCGAGACCTTCGAGTGTTCCGAGAGAGCGGCGATTGCTCCATTGGGTACGTAGGCGACCTGCCCGTCGATGATCGGCAACTGGCGACCGACGCTGCCGCCGTGCTGCTGAACGGCCGCCGCCACCTCTGACAGGGATGACCGATCGACAGCGCTGATGATGACCTGCGAAAAGCCCGACGCCTTGGTCGAGGCCTTCTGTGCGAGCGGGCCCATCTTCTGGCCCGCAGCGAATGCGGACGCTGTGACTACTGCGATGATGCCGAGTGTGAGCACGAGCCGCACCACGGTGCGTCTTTGGGGCATCGGAGAACGCTCCTCGGAGTGTCGGTCGCCACGCATGAACTGGTGAAGGTGTGTCCGCGACGCATCAACCGACTTGATGATGACGTTTCGACACAGGGAGGCCGGAAGCGCACTAGACCAACGTGCTTTTTTCCGGATGAGGTTAGGATTTCTGTGCAGGGATGCGCAGCGCGCGGAATGCCATCACCATCCGCACGCGGCGCACGTGTCCGGTTTATCGTCACTTTCGCGTTAACCTTTGCGGTCGGTACGGCTCCGCGATGCTGAATGGGCAACAGGCGGCTCCAATGAGCCGCGGCGCGTCGTCAGGAATGCGCAGAACGGCGCGGCAGGTGGCGCTGGCGAGCGCGATCGGCACCACCATCGAGTGGTACGACTTCTTCATCTACGGCACGGCGGCGGCGGTCGTCTTCGGGCCGCAGTTCTTCCCACGTGCCGGGGCCGGCGCCACGCTTGCCGCGTTCGCGGCCTTCGCCGTGGCATTCATCGCGCGCCCGCTTGGCGGAGTCGTCATGGGTCATTACGGCGATCGCATCGGCCGCAAGTCGATGCTCGTCTGGTCGCTCATGCTGATGGGGGTCGCGACGTTCGCGATCGGGCTGCTGCCGAACTACGCGCGCATTGGCGTGTGGGCGCCGATACTGCTCGTCGCGTGCCGCTTCGTTCAGGGTTTCGCGCTGGGCGGGGAATGGGGTGGTGCAGTGCTGATGGCCGTGGAGCACGCGCCGCAGGATCAGCGCGGATTGTTCGGCAGCCTCGTGTCCCTCGGGCTGCCCGCGGGCATCATCCTATCGAACCTGATCTTCCTTGCGGCCACTTTGACGATCCCGCAGGCCGACTTCGCTGCGTGGGGATGGCGGATTCCGTTCCTCGCCAGCGGAGCACTGGTCATCCTCGGATTGTTCGTGCGGCTGCGCGTGACTGAAAGTCCGTTGTTTGCCGAGGCGCTGCGCGCGGGCCGCGCCCGACGTCTCCCCATCGTCGACGTGCTGAGCCGGGATGGACGCCTGGTGCTGCTCGCCGCCGGCAGCTATCTCGGGATCAGCGCGCTCGGATATCTCGTGATCGTGTACTTCGTCTCGTATGCGACCACCGTACTGAAGATTCCGTTGACGACGGCGCTGGCACTTCTGCTGACAGCTGCGGTGGCATTCGCCATTTCGATTGTGGTCACCGGACGATGGTCCGATCGGGTCGGACGCCAGCGCGTGATGCGATGGGGCAATGGCGCGATCGTGGTGTGGGCGCTGCTGTTTTTCCCGCTGATCGACACGCGATCCGTCCCACTCGCCGGTCTCGCGGTTACGGTGATGCTGGTGTTCCAGGGGGCGTATATCGGCGTGCAGCCCGCCGTGTTCTCGGAACTGTTCCCGACGGCGATCCGCTACAGCGGCGCGTCGGTCAGCATGACGCTCGCCACGATTGCGGGAGGCGCGCTGGCGCCGTTCATCGCGACGGCGCTGTTCAGTCTCGCCGGCAACTCATCGCTGATCACCGTCTATGCGACGGCGGTCGCGCTCGTCTCGTGGCTGTCGGTGCTCGGACTGAAGGAGACCTACCAGCGGAACCTCGCGCACCAGGGCTGAGATCGTTCGAATCGTTCGGATGGTTCGGAACGGTCGAACCGTAGGAACGAGAACGATCGAACGCCCCGAACGTCCCGTGGCGCTCGACAAGGGGACCTTGGGCCTGGAAGCCCTGGCCGGCCACCTCAGGGTGGATGCGGAGGCGGCTACAATCTGAATATGCGGACGCTAACCATCGAGCTGCCGTCGCAGCAAGCGCAACGGGCGTTCAACGAGCGGCGCTGGGCCGAACTGCTTCGAGATCCAGATTTGGCTCGAATCGAGGGCCGAGTTGAAACCGATCGATATGGACGCATCATCCTGACGCCGCCTTCAGGACCGCGGCACGGAAGTTTGCAGGCGGAGATCGCCTACCTGTTGCGTGTGCACGCTCGCGGAGGCCGCGTGTTGACCGAGTGTCCGGTTTCTACAGCCGATGGAGTCAAAGGGGCCGATGTGGCATGGGCATCGGCCGATCGCGTGCGTCAGGTCGGTGATCGCGCCTGTTTTCCACGTGCCCCCGAGATCTGCGTTGAAGTGAGATCTCCAGGAAACACGGATCAGGAGATTCGCGAGAAGACGGCGCTCTATTTCGATGCTGGCGCACAGGAAGTCTGGATCTGCGCGGAGGACGGCACAATGGCGTTCCTGCTGTACCCGGAGAGCGTCGCGGCAGACAACTCTCGGATCATTCCTGACTTTCCGACGCCCATCGTCCTTTCAGACTGATCGGCCCCTCGCGGACCATAAGAGCCGCCACGAGGCGAACGACTACTTCACGCGTTGTTCACGCAGCTCGCGGGTGAGCGCGACGAGGACGTCGGGGTCGACCGGCTTCACGAGGTGCTGGTCGAATCCGGCGATGGCGCTGCGCAGGCGATCGTGTTCCTGACCCCATCCCGTGACGGCGACGATCACGACGCCGCCACCCCAGGGACACGCGCGAATGCGGCGGCAGACTTCCTCGCCGCTGATGTCGGGCAATCCGATGTCGAGCAGCACGAGTTCAGGACGGAATCGATCGGCCTCGCGAATCACGGATTCTCCTCGATACGCCGTGCGCACCTCGCAGCCGACCTCCGTCAGCAGCATGGCCAGCATGTCTGCCGCTTCTCCGTTGTCGTCGACCACGAGCACGCGCCGCTGGAGCGGTTCCGTGCGCTGATCGGGCTGCACCGCGGGCGCGGGCTCTGCCGGGCGAGCACCGCGCGCGACCGGCAGGCGGACGGTGAATTCGCTGCCGCGCCCCAGACCGCCACTGGCCGCGACGATCGTTCCATCGTGCATCTCGACGAGGCGACGCGCGAGCGACAGGCCAATCCCGAGTCCCCCAGGCGCGTGGGCCTGCGCGGCCTCGGCCTGCGTGAACAGATCGAACACGCGCTCCAGCATCTCAGGCGCGATGCCCATGCCGCGATCCTGCACGCTGACGTCGACGACGTTCGCTTCGCGCCGGACCGAGACGTGGATGCCCGATCCCGACGCACTGTACTTGGCGGCGTTGTTGAGCAGGTTGCCGAAGACCTGCGTCAGGCGCGCGGCATCGGCATCGAGCGCGATTGACTCGTCGATGGTTTCGACGGTCAGCTCCTGCCCCTGCTGCACGATGAGCGGCATGCTGGCTTCGATTGCGGCGTCGAGGATCTCGCGTAAGCCAACGACCTTCCGTTGCAACGTCAGCTGGCCACGCGACAGGCGCGACACGTCGAGCAGGTCGTCGAGCAGACGCGCCATGTGGGTGACCTGACGATCGATGACCTCGCGGCAGCGCATCAGGACGGGGTCGTCGGTCGGTCGCGCCCGCATCAATCCAACGGAAGTGCGGATCGGCGCCAGCGGGTTGCGCAGTTCGTGCGCGAGCAGCGCCAGGAACTCGTCTTTGCGCTGGTCGGCCTCGCGCAGCGCTTCTTCCGCCCGCTTGCGGCTGGTGATGTCCTCGATGAACGAAATGAAGTGCACCGGATTCCCGTCCGGCGCCCGCAGCAGCGACACGGTGAGCGTGACCCAGACAATCGTCCCGTTCGCGCGGAAGTACCGCTTGTCCAGCGAGTAGGTCTGTCTCTCTCCGGACACCACCTGGCGAACGAGCTCGAGATCGATGTCGAGATCCTCGGGATGGGTGATGTCCTGGAAGGTCATGCCGGCGAGCAGCTGCTCGCGGGTGTAGCCGACGATCTCGCACAGGCGATCGTTGACGCGCAGCCAGCGTCCATCGACGGCGACGTGCGCGATCCCGACAGCTGCGTTCTCGAACGTCGCGCGAAAGCGCGCCTCGCTCGCGCGCAGCGTGTCCTCGGCCCAGGCGCGATCGATGACGCTCCACACGCGCTCGGCGATCAGGCGCATCGACGCCGCTTCGGCCGGCGTCCACTGGCGTACCTGGTTCTGGCTGATCCAGAAGCTGGCCATCCAGCGTCCTTCGCGATGCAGGGGTACGCTCAGGTGCGCCCGCATCCCGAGTTGCGCATACGTCGTCGGATACAACGGCGCCGTGCGCGGGTCGATCGCGAGGTCCTCGATGATGACGGTCCGGCCGGCGAGCAGGTCCGCGCGCACGGCCTCCGGATAGTCACCGATGGAATAGACAGGGGAGAGCGCAACGCCGACGCCGTGATAGTCGCCGGTGACCGTGATCTCACCTGTGTCGACGTTCACTCTGGCAAAGCCGCAGCGCGAGACGCCGAACTCCTGAGCGACACGCTCGCCGATCGCGTCAATCAGGTCGTCGGTGTCGACGACGCTCGTAGCCAGTGCGCCCACGTGCGCGAGCAGCCGCTGCAGCCGCTCGCTCTCGCGCAACGCGTTCTCCACGCGCTTGCGCTCGGTGATGTCGGAGACCGAGCTCACCCAGCCGACCACGTGACCGAACGTATCCGATTCGGGCGTACAGATGACGTGGATCCAACGCGTGCCCCTTCCGGCCAGCGGCAGTTCGAGCTCGTACTCGATGTGCTCACCGGTCAGTGCGCGCTCGAGATACGGTTGGATTTCGGCCAGCGCCGTCTCGCCGATGACTTCGCCCATCGTGCGGCCGATGATCTGGTCGAGGGGCAGACCGACGAGGTGGGCGTAGGCGGAATTCGCGGACCGATATCGCAGGTCGCGAGTGATGCGGACGAGGCCGGTCGCGGCCGTATCGAGAAAGCGCTGCAGCGCCGGGTCGCTGTCCTCGTATTGCGCCGCTTCGTCCCGCGCCTCGAAGGTATCGGACATGGATGACAGCGAGGCCGCACGGTGCCGCCAGCCTCACCGGTGTCGTCGGCAACCTAGTACTTCGGCCAGTCCTCGTTCGAGGGATAGATCAGGCCGGACCCCGCGGCCGGACTATAGGGCGCATGCCGTGGCCTGTCAACGCAGGCCCAATGGCCCTTCGACGTCGCTTCAGGGCAAGCCCTTCGACTTCGCTCAGGGCAAGCCGTATACTCGGCTGCCAGTCCGCCTTCGCCCGCGTCGGGCCGCTCTGCGGCCCTCACCGATCAGCACTCGGACACGGCGGACGAGGAGGCGTTGTGAAACACACTCTCACCACGATTCCGCTGGTTGGGCTGATGCTGGCTGCGGCGACGCTGTCCGCTCAGCGCGAAGGCGGACCGCCGGCCCCGAGTCCCGAGCAGCGGGCGGCGCTCGAGAAGCAGGCTGCCCTCGAGAAGGCGACGCCGCAGCTGCAGATCACCGAAGACGTCCTGAAACTGGTGGTGCCCAATCACACGATTGGCGAGGCCGTGGGCGTGTCGAAGGATTCCAAAGGACATCTCTACGTTTTCACGCGCAGCGGCAACGTGGGCCCCGCGCGTGGGGCGACCGCGTCCCAGCTCTTCGAGTTCGACCAGAACCTGCGCTTCGTCAAGCAGTGGGGCCCCGACAACTACGCCGCGTCGTTCGCCCATACCGTGCGCGTCGACCAGTACGACAACGTGTGGATGACGGACGAGGGCTCGAACATGATCGTCAAGTTCACCCCACAGGGACTCGTCTCGATGGTGCTCGGACGCAAGCCGGAGGCGATCGACTTTCTCGAGCGGTATCTCGAACGCGGCCAGCGTCAGGAATCGCAGTTCCCGCCGGCGGCGCGCGGCACCTACGGCCGCCCGACCGATGTGGCGTTCGACTCGCAGGACAACATTTTCGTGGCCGACGGGTACACGAACTCACGCGTGGTGAAGCTGTCCAAGGATGGCACCTGGGTCAAGGACATCGGGACGCGCGGCAGCGGGGTGAATCAGTTCAACACGGTTCATGCGATCGCGTCGGACGTGAAGAACAACATCTATGTCGCCGATCGCGGCAACCGCCGGATTCAGGTCTACGACGCCGACCTGAACTTCATCAAGTCGATCACCAGCGCCGCGGCACCATGGAGCGTCTGCACCACGCCCGGCCCGACGCAGTATCTGTATAGCGGCGATGGGAACGGGAAGATCTACAAGATGGATCTGGACGGCAATCTGCTCGGATGGGCCCAGACCAGCCAGGGCCACGGCCAGACCAACTGCCTGATTCACCAGCTGCATTGCGAATCGGAGAACGTGATCTACAAGGGCGATTGCTCCACGTGGACGGTAGAGAAGATCACGATAAAGGGTGGCGCGGCGCGGGGGACCCGCTAAAACCAAAAACCCAAATCCCAAAACCCAAATCCCAACTCCCAATAAATCCCAAGATCGCAATTCTCAGCGTTGGGAGTTGGGGTTTGGGTTTTGGGATTTGGGATTTGACACGCGCGGAGTCTGGCCGCGCCAAAACACAAACGCGGCGACCACGCCTGCTACGACCAACAGCTGACGCTGGGTCGTCGCCGGCAGCGGGTCGCGCGCCACCGTGAGCTGCAGGCGCAGCCGGGTCCACCCGCCCTTCGCGTACAGCTCGTCGTACATCCGTGTTTCCAGGTCGTGCGCCTCGACGACGGCGGGATCGTCCCCCTGTCCAAGCGGCAGCGGACCGGGCAACGTCGGCAGACTGTTGCCCGGGTCAGCGGCCCAGTTCACAAAAGTCATGAGGAGGCTGCGGCCATTGGCCGGGGGCCAGGCGGCCACGAGAACCACCGCGATGACCAGCAAAGTCCACCACTGCCGTTTGGTTGGCTGCCACATAGCAACGCCTCGCGCAGCGAGACTGCTCCGCTCGGCGAAAAGGATGATATAAGACGGCGTGCGCTACGCCTCATTGTTCCTCGTCCTCGCGGTGCTGGTTGCCGGTTGCGGCAGCTCCAATACACCAACCTCGCCCACACCGACTCCCACACCAACACCGACGCCGACTCCAACACCGACGCCGACTCCGACGCCCACGCCGACACCCACGCCGACGACCGCGTCGTTGACGGGAATCGTGTCGAGCAGCGGCGGTCAGCGGATTTCCGGCGCGACGGTGAGGGTCATCGACGGCGCAGACAACGGCAAGACGGCGACGACGAACAGCAACGGTGAATACCGATTCGATTCGCTCACGATCGCCAACGTGAACTTCTCGGCGACCGCGAGCAACTATCAAGAGGATCGCCGCGGCACGTTCGTCAACGGGACCAACACGCTGAACTTCACGCTGGCCCCCATTCCTCAAGAGCCGAGCATCACGATTACCGCGACCCAGTTCATCAAAACGGTCGGGTACGCCGAATGGAAATTCCTCGCCACCGGCAGCAATGCGACGTTCCGGAACTGGTCATGGGAGTTCGGTGACGGCAATACCGCGAACAGCGGCCGTCCTGACGAGGCGCACAACTACTTCGAGGAAGGGGAGTACACGGTCAAGGTGACCGCCCAGATCGTCGGTTCCAGCAAGACTCTCACCGCGACGATCACGATCAAGGTGACGCTCGAATGATTTCGTGGAGTGTCGGCGATGATGAAAGGACCGCTCCTCGTCGCGTCGTTCGCGATCGTGTGCGCGCCAGTCCCGCTCCGCGCGCAGCTGGCACCCCTCAACCATGATGGTGTGACGCTCGGTCACATCCATCTGGCCGTCAAGGACGTCGAAGCGAACACGCAGTTCTTCACCACTGCGCTCGGCGGCACGCTGGTCACCAACGGGTCCCTCACACTGATCCAATTCCCCGGCGTGTTCGTGATGCTGCGGCAGGCGGATGCGGCGGCGCCATCAGCTGGATCGATCGTCGATCACTTCGGATTCGTGTACAAGGACCTGGCGGCGGCGCGCGCGCGGTGGCAGGCAGCGGGCATCAAGTACGACGTTGGCACTACCAACCCCAATCAGGGATATGTGCATGCGCCGGACCCGGGGTTGAAGATCGAGGTGTTCGGCGACCCGTCGCTGCCGGGTCCGGTCGGCATGGATCACATTCACGTCTATCCGGTCGAGGGTGACATCCCGGCGATACAAGCGTGGTACGCGAAGGTGTTCGGAGGGCTGCCCGGAAAGCGGGAGCGAGTGGCGTCACCCGGCGTCACCGATTGCGTTTACATCCAGCGGTTCAACATCTCCTTCTCACCAGGTCAGGGCAAGCTGCCGGGAACCAAAGGCCGCGCGCTGGATCACCTGGGCTTCGATGTGCGAAACCTGGCGGAATTCGAGGCCACGCTCGCAGCACAGGGATTGAAGTTCGACGCGCCGCCGCGACAGGTTCCGAACACCCACACGAAGGTCGCGTTCCTCACCGATCCGTGGGGTACCTACATCGAGGTCACCGAGGGGCTCGCCCCTTGACGATGCGTGTCTGGGTCTTCGTTGCCGTCGTGCTTGCGGCAGGCGGCGTCGAAGGGCAGACCGTCGTCGTCACCGCGGATCGGATGGTCGATGTCGTTGCGGGCCGGGTCGTCGCCCGACCGCAGATCACGATCACGAACGGACGGATCAGCGCGCTCGGCGAGCAGGGCGCGCCGATTCCCGCCGGCGCACGTCGCGTCGATCTCCCGGGGATGACGTTGCTCCCCGGCCTGATCGACATGCACGTCCACCTGACGAGCGATCCTCGCTTCAGCGGCTATCGGAAGCTGGAATTCACCGACAACTTCTGGACGGTTGTTGGTGTGGCGAACGCGAAGAAGACGCTCGAGGCCGGCTTCACCACGGTTCGTGACGTCGGCTCGTCGAACTACAACGATGTCGCGCTGAAGCAGGCGATCGAGCACGGCTACGTGCCCGGGCCGCGCATCGTGCCGGCGACGTACGGCATCGGCGCGACGGGAGGGCATTGCGACGATACCGAGTTCCCGCCGTCGATTCGCACGCCGGCGACGGCAATCGCCGATGGGGCCGCGCAAATTCGCACGACGGTCCGGACGCTGCGGAAATACGGCGCCGAAGTCATCAAGTTCTGTGGCACCGGCGGCGTGCTGTCGAAGACTGATTCGGTGGGCGGTCAGCAGTACACCCTCGACGAGATGAAGGCGCTCGTCGACGAAGCGCACTTGCTGGGATTGAAGGTCGCGGTGCACGCGCACGGCGCCGCCGGCATCAAGGACGCTATCCGCGCTGGTGTCGACACCGTCGAGCACGCCAGTCTTGCGGACGAGGAGGCATTCGCGCTCGCGAAGGAGCACGGCACCTACTTCGCGATGGACATCTACAACGACGACTACATCCTGGCGGAAGGCGAGAAGAACGGCGTCTTTCCTGAATCGCTCGAGAAGGAACGGGAGATCGGCCGCAAGCAGCGTGAGACCTTTCGCGCCGCGTTCCGCGCCGGCGTGAAGATGATCTTCGGCACCGACGGCGGCGTGTATCCCAACGGTGACAATGCGAGGCAGTTCGCCAAGATGGTGGAGTGGGGGATGACGCCGTTGCAGGCGATACAGTCGGCCACGTCCACGGCAGCCGAGGCGCTTGGCCGGCCGGCGGACGTGGGCGTGATTGCCGTCGGACGATACGGCGACCTCATCGCCGTTGCCGGCGATCCGCTCAGCGACGTGAGCGTGTTGCAATCAGTCGCCTTCGTCATGAAGGGCGGAGAAGTCGTCAAGCAGTTGCCGCGGTCCAGCGGCCGGTGACACCTGGAACTCGGAACGCCGGAAGAGCAGCGGCGGCGGTGGCGGCGAGCCACGCCACGAGCGCAACCACGGTCGTGGTGTCCGGCGCGATGAGCGACTGACCGCGTAACGCCTGCCACATCAGAATCGCGAACAGTCCCACGTAGCTGCCGGCGCTGACCAGTACCAAGCGCACGCGCCGGCGTTCGACGGACGTGAGCCGGCCAATCGCGAACGCGATGAGCGGCAGCAGCTGGATCGCGTGCAGGCCGACAAAGTGCGGAACGCGCAGGTCCCCATGCTCGCGGCTCCATCCAGTCGCCGGTATCCCGGGGCCGCCGTCGGGAGCACCCACGGTGTGCGCGCCGGCAGCGGGCATGTGACCGGTCGCGCGAACCTCTGCGAGCTGCGCCGCCGTGGGTCGCGTCATCAGACCGCCGCTGGCGGCTCCGACAATCGTGATCACCATGCCGAGACGCAGCGCCCACGCGAGCGCCTGGTTCACGAAGCGCTCACGCCAGAGCGCGATGGCGACGAGAATCGAGATCAGCGTCTGCAAGACGATGGCGATCCCCATCGTTGCGAACAGCGCCATGTCGACCGGCGTGGTCGCGTTGAAGTGGCTCGTCGTGCCGCGCCACGCCTGCGCATCGATGATCGCGACCTCGAGCACGAACACGGTCGCCGTGGTCCAGCCGACGATACGGCGGACGCGTGGCCATGAGGCCAGATACGAGAAGACCCACGCGAGCGTGAAGGAATAGATCGCCGTCGAGATGGCGAACTTCGCTGGCTTCAGCCAGGCCGGGGCGCCGGTGATGGTGCGCGGATCGAGAAGCAGCCCGGCCAGCGACGCGGCCAGCGCGCCGAGCATGAGCAGGCCAACAGCTGTCAGCGGCTTGTCCACGGACCACAGCCTGGCGAGAGCGGAGCGGATGGGCTGTACGACGTTCGTCATGAGGTTCTCCGGTTGTTGAAATGTTGTCACTGTCAACATGCAGGACCAGTGTAGATCGCTCATGTAGACATTGTCAACATCTTCGCGTAGAATTCTCAGCAGTATGCATGCCGAGCCACGGGAAAAGATCCGCGCCGCCCGCAAACCGCGCAATCGCTATCACCATGGCGATCTGCGGCACGCGCTGCTGAACGAAGCCGTTCGCACGATTCGCGAGGACGGCGTCGATGCGCTCACGCTGCGGAGCGCTGGTGCGCGACTCGGGGTTTCGCGAACCGCCATGTATCGGCATTTCGCGGACAAGTCAGCGCTGCTGTCCGCGGTCGCGACCGAAGGCTTCCGCCTGCTGCGCGAAAAACTCTCTGAGGCCTGGAGTCGCGGCGGCCACGGCGTGAAGGGATTTGCGGCGATGGGCGTGGCGTACGTGGACTTCGCCGTCGAGAACCCGTCGCACTATCGAGTCATGTTCGGTGGATTCGTACGCGGTGAGTGCCGTGATCCGGAGTTGCTCACCGAAGCGAAAGGGGCATTTCAGTTATTGGTCGACGCGCTCGTGTCGCTTCAGCAGCAGAACCGCGTTCGAGCCGATGATCCGCTCCGACTCGCGCAGTTCGTCTGGGCGACGGTGCATGGAGTGGCGATGCTCGCCATCGACGGCCAGCTGCAGACGCAGGGCGCCAAGGTCGACGACGTCGTCGCGTATGCGGTGGATCGCATTCGGACGGGAGTCGGTCTGTAGTGTCTGGTCTCTCGTCTCTCGTCGGTGCCCTCCGGGCTCTGGGCTTGGGCTTTGCGCCTCGAGGACGAGAGACCAAAGACGAGAGACGACGCGGATCAGCCGCCCACGAGCTCGTCGCGCGAAAATTCCCACCCGGGCGCAGCCCGCAGCTCCTGCGCGCACCGTACGCGAGCGCGACTCGCTGCAATGAACCACGTCTCCTGCTTTCGTGGCTTTGTCCCTGCAAACGCCGCCGGCGTCAGCAACGCCGCGCAGGCGGCATGCTCGGGATCGCGGACGGATTCGTAGCAGATGATTTGGACCTCCGCGTCGCGCACGACTGCGGCCAGCGCCTGCGTCGGCGCATAGTTGGTCCGATCGGTCCACGCCAGCCGATCTCGAACGAACGGTTCCGTTCTGAGATCGATGGCAGTGCCTCGAACGGCCGCCGTGAACGCCGTATGCGGCACCGGGCCAAGATCCGGCGTCTGTGGCGAGTCGAGGAGGAAGCGCAGGCGCCAGTAACTCTTTTCCGCGAGCGCCGTACGCAGTTCCGGTGCGCCGTACCAGACGCCCGGATCGAACGGGGCGCGGAAGCGTGAGCCGTTCGCGCTTCGATACCGGAACGGCGTGGCGAGCAGGTAGTGAAGTCCCCTGACCGCAGGCGGCAGCGCGGGCTTGCTCTCCTCGAGAATCGATTCGAGGACCATCTGCTCCGAAAGCGAGTCCACAAGCCTCATCGTCGACACGACGTGCTGCGCTTCGACGACGCGCCAGATTTCAGCGGTGTATAAGCGACGTTCAGAGGCGAGCGCGCGCGGCGTCCAGGTAATCAAGCGTACGGGCGAGGCCCGCCGGCTCGCGAATCAGGTGAAGTGGAATCCCTCCGAGCGCAGCGTTCTCACTTCGCATCCACGCACGCGCCGCATCGTCGTTCGACCCGACGATGGCGTCCAGCGCGCGGAAGACGCGGACGAAGAGCGCTGCCAGTTGCCACGACTTCGATGTGGGTTCGAGCTGTTTGTGGCCGTTGGCGATCCGCGACATCATCGCCGGGCTCACACCGATGACGTCGGCGAGCTCGGCCTGCGGAATGGCCAGCAGGCGCGCGGCCCGGACGGCGGCCTGCGACAGGACCGCCGCCGGCTGCGGAGCGGTCTTTGTCGCGATGCCCACTCGTGATGTCATTTCAATTGGAAGATAACACGCGAAATGTTTCTAATGCAATAACCGGCCTATCCGCTGGGGTTCCTCCGTCGTGAGGTTGGCCGGCGCTGCGTAAGGAGCCACGGCCAGAGCGCATAGACGAACAGCGGCGCGAAGATGACGAGCTCGGTGACGGCCACGGAGAGGCCATACGGCGACAGATAGCCGAGGCCGATTGGTGCGACGGGAATCGGTCGCCACGGCGCGAAAAAGCGCGTCCGATCGAACGGCCACAGCAGCGCGCACCCCAATCCGCCGTCGGTCAGCGTATCCAGCAGACCGTGACTGAGAAGAACGAAACTGGCGATGAATGCCGTGCGCAAGGCGGGCGCCCGAAATCGCGGCGCGAACAGCCCAATCGCGCATCCGACGACGATCGCGAAGACGAAGGAGTGCGTCGCCCCACGATGCCCCCACTCGTCTGCGTATCTGACGCCCAGCGGAAACCCGATTACGTCCGCATCCGGCAGCATCGACAGGGCTGACCAGAAGAACATGGTTCCACCCGACGGTGGTTCACTGGTTGCGCTCGCGTTGACGGTCCGCGATGCGGCCATGCCGACCGCGATGTGACCGACGCTCGCCATGTGGGCTGGTTGGTGGGTGGCAGTTGGTGTTCGTCGGTCGGCTCAGATTACATGGCGAGCAAGGCAGCCATCAGTTCAATTCCATCCCAGAGGTTCTGCAGGCGCAGGTTCTCGTCGAAGCTGTGCTGGTTGTTGTCGTGATTGCCAATCGGTACCACGATCGTGCGGGTGCCAAGCGGCAGCTCGATGTCGGCCAGTGGCAGATTGCCGCCCATGTTCGGCAGCTTGACCGTGGGTCCGCGTACGGATTCGACCGTTCGAATCACTTCCTGCGCGATCGGCAGATCCATCGGCGTTCGCACGGCGCCGAGACCGGCGCGCGGACGCTGAACCCACACGACGCGTGGATGTGCCATGCGAATCTCGGCCGTTGGTTCCGCTGTCACCACGTAGAAGCCCTGCTTGCGTATGTGCTCGACGACACGATCGCCCGTCCGCTGCGGATCCATGCCCTTCACCAGGCGGATGTCGATCGACGCCGTGGCCGTAGCCGGGATCACATTCGATGCTTCGGCGCCGACATGCGAGCTGGAAAGGCCCCGGATGTTGAGCGACGGCAGCGTGATCAGCTGCGCCAGCGGGAGCCCGTCACCTTCCGTCGATCCGAGCCAGAACTCGCGCATCAATTCGGCGTCGACGTTCGGCGCATCGTCGAGCGCTTTCCGCTCCGCCGCGTTCAACGGCGTGATGCCATTGTAGAAACCGTCCACGGCAACGCGGCCCGACGGTCCCTTCATCGATGTCAGTAGCTGCGCGAGCATCAGCGCAGGATTTGGCGCCCAGTTGCCGTAATGGCCGCTGTGCAGCTCGTGTTTCGGGCCGTACACCGTGACGTCGAGGCGGATCCCGTCGCGAGCGCCGAAATACAACGCCTGGCGTCGCGTTTGATGAACGGGCCCGTCGCACATCAGCCAAAGATCGGCGGCAAAGAGGGTCTTGTTGGCGTCGAGCGTTCGTCGAAGATTGGTCGAGCCCGCCTCTTCCTCGCCTTCGAACATGAACTTGACGTTCGAGCGTAGCGTCACGCCGGCGGCGCGCAGCGCGTCGAGCGCGGTGAGCTGAGCGATGATCGGCGCCTTGTCGTCGGCGGCGCCGCGCGCATAGATGCGCGCTTCGGGATCGAACGGCGTGCCCACAGCAGGAAGAGGGATCGCGCGACCGCCCGCGTCGAGCGGCCTGTCGCGCAGTGTCGGTTGAAAGGGCGGCGTCGCCCATTCGCTGGCGTTGATCGGCTGACCGTCGAAATGCGCGTAGAAGCCAATCGTCCGGGTGGCGTCAGGCGTTCGGATCTCGCCAAAGACGATCGGCGAGCCGCCGGGCACGGATACAAGGCGGGCGTCGACATTCCGCCTTGCGAGCGCGTCGCGAATGGCCTCGGCGTTCCGCTCGATATTCACTCGGTCCGACGACACGTTGGGAATCGCGAGCAAGGTCAGGAACTCGTCGACGATCGCGCGTTCATGTTGCTGGCGCCATTGACGGGCCGCCGCGGCAGGACGCGGCAGCTGCGCCTGCAGTGCCGCCGCGGCGCAGACGGTCATCGCCATCGCCAAAAGAACCCGTTTCATGGCTGTCTCTGAGATCGGTTCGTGCCGCTACGCGAACAGATCGGCCAAGGCGAGCGACAGGCCCGGTAGCAGCGGCGTGGTCAACAGGTCCTGCTCTCTCTTTGTCAGCTCCGCCACGCGTGGAAACGACGTATCAGCCTCGCGTCGAAACACTGTCACCGTCTCGCGTCGGGGATCGACGATCCAGTACTCGCGCACGCCCCCACGTTCGAACAATCGCCGCTTGATTTGCTCGTCACGTTTTCGCGTGGTAGGCGACACGATTTCTATGGCCAGGGCCGGAGGTCCTTGCACGTTGTCAGCCGTGAGGATCTCGTCCTGGTCGGCGGCGACCAGAAAGACGTCGGGCTCGACGACGTCCCATTTCGTGAAGATCACATCGAGCGGAGCGAAGAACACCCTGCCCACGCCGGGATTGTGTCTCAGGTAAAACTCGATCTCGAAAACGAGCCGCCGCGCCAGCTCCTGGTGACGGACATTCGGTGAGGGGGTCACGTAGTGGACCCCGTCGATGATTTCGTGTCGCAAGCCGTCATCCGGCATCCGACACAGGTCGTCGTACGTAAGCCGCTTGTCCGGCGAGGTCCCCGATACGACGTTCTGCTGCATACCTTCATCGTACATCGTCCCTCCTTGTGCTCCTACACATTGCGAGTGACGTGCCGGATCGAAACTGGCGGGAAATCGCGCGACGCGGTCGAAATGTCGGGAATTCTTGCCGTGGTGGACGATGGGCGATGCGGCGAAAACTGCGGTATCGATCGCCGCGATGTCAGTGCGGGCTGGGGCCGCCGGTATCGACCGACGCCTGTCCACCGCTGTCCCGTACGTGCGGTCCAAGGTTCGCCACCGCCGCGATGAGCGTGACCGGATCGGCCGGCTTGATCATGTGCACCTGATATCCCGCATCGCGTGAGGTCGCCAGGTCCTGCCGTCGCGACAGCGCGGTCAACGCGATCGCGGGCACGGTGACACTCGACGCGCGCAGCGACCGCAGCAACGCATAGCCGTCTTCCTCGGGCATCGCGATATCCGAGATCAGCACGTCGGGTGTGGCGGTTTCGACCTGACGCCGCGCCTCGGCGGCGCTGGCCGCGGTTTGCACGGTCGCTCCCGCGGCCTCGAGAATCGCGCGCAGGACCTCGCGGGTCGAATCATCGTCATCGACGACGAGCACGCGGACGGAGTTGAGCTGGGGCAGATCTGCCGAATCGGTGCGAAGGCTCTCGCGCAGATGGGCGACGTCGTTCGTCTGCGCCTCGTAGAACGGCAGGGTCACCACGAACGTGGCTCCGCGGTTCGAACCGTCGCTGCTGGCGCGTACCGAACCGCCGTGCAGCTTCACCAGATGCTGCACGATCCCGAGGCCAAGTCCGAGTCCGGCATGCGATCCGCCGTTGCGCGGATCGGCCTGCTGAAACCAATCGAAGACGTGTGGAAGGAACTCGGGTGCGATGCCCACACCCTCGTCGGTCACGATCAGCTCCACCGCTCCACCCAGCCGGCGGCCGCTCACGTGCACGCGACCATCGGTGCGACTGAACTTCACGGCGTTCCAGACCAGGTTGCGGATCACCTGCTGCAGACGTTCAGAATCGCCGAGGACGCACAGCTGCGACGGGACGGAGACATCGATGCTGACGTTCTTCTCCGCCGCCTGGGGCCTGACCGTGTCGAGCGCATCGTCGACGATGCCGCTGATGTCGACCGGCGTCAACACGAGTCGAAGACGATTCGAGACGATGCGTGAGACGTCCAGGAGATCTTCGATCAGGCGACGCTGCACGTCGGCGCTGCGTTCGATCGCTTCCACGGCCCGCTCGGTGCGGGAGCGATCGAGACTCCCGGTTCGCAGCAGGCGCGCCCATCCAAGGATGGCGGTCAGCGGCGTGCGCAGCTCGTGGGAGACTGTCGCCAGGAATTCGTCCTTGGCGCGGCTCGCCGCTTCCGCCTCCCGTCGCGCGGCCTGCTCGCGGCCGACAAGCTCCGCGAGGTCGCCGGCCATTGCGCGAAATGCCTGACCGAGACCACGCACCTCGGACGGGCCACCCACCGGAACGGGCAGGTGGAACTGGCCCTGGCGCATCGACGTGACGGCCTCGACCAGTCTGCCCACCGGCGCCGCGATACGGTGCGCCGCGATCAGCGACAGCAGCGCGCCCAACAATGCGCACCACGCGCCGAGCCGCTGCAGGTTGTCGCGGAGCCGTTCGGCGGGCGCGAGCGCTTCGTCGTAGTTCATGTGCGCGTCGACGCACGCGCCGCTCAGGGCATCGACCGGTTGCAGCGCGTGAATCGTCGCCACGCCGCGATAGTCGACGTCGACGACCTCCTCCGGCGCGGATACACAGCGCGCCAGCGGTTCGACAATTGCGCCAGGCGGAGTCACGCTGAACGCCGAAGACCAATAGCGCGGTTCGGTCAAAAAGTGCCCCGACGTCGCGGCGAGCAGAATTTCGCCGCCGCGCCGAAGGCCGCCGCGATCTTCGAAAAACGCCTGCACTTCGCGCCCGCTGAACTGGACCACGAGCGCCAGGTCGTCATGCGAGGTCAGCATCACGTAGTCAGGCCGACCGTCAGGACGTGGGACGAGCGTGGCGAGCGCCGGTGGGGTCGGCACCTCGCGCACCACAGGGACGCCGAACGATCCGAGCGTGCGGTTGCGATATGAGAGCCGGACGCCGTCGGCGTGTTCGGCGACCTGGAAGTCGCGCAGCATCGGCGTGAGGCAGTCGGTCGCCCACGCCAGGCCGTGATCCGTTTGCTCGCTGCACAACGATTCGGCGCTGAGCAGGAGGCGTGTGGCGCGGAGCTGCCGGCCGGTGAGCGCCTGGGTCAGCATCTGCGCGCGGGTTTGTGCCACCACGCGCGCGGCTCGACGTGCCTCCGTTTCGAGCGTCTGGAACATCGTCCGGTACGCAATCGTCGTCAGAGCCACCGTCGTGCTGACGACGAGCAGCACGAATGCGACGAGCAATTGGAACCGCAGCGAGGAGGATTTCATCGATAGCGCGGGGCCTGGGGGGACAGGTGCTCGTCGTATCGGGCGATCTGCCTGCCGACATAAGCTCGTCCGTGACGAGGTTGCTGGGTTGTTGGGCTGATGGGTAGCTCGGTAAACACATTTGCTTGCCCCTCTGCGATCGGTACCCGGGACGCGAGCCGCGTCACGCCTGACAAGTGCTTTGACCCAGCGACCCAGCTACCGAGCAACGCAGCTACCCAAGGTAAACTGCGCCCGATGAGCGACGCCGTGTACGAGGTGTTTGCGCTGAAATACGCGCATCACGACCGCCAATCGGACGAGAACTTCCTGTTTGGCGATCCCCACGACATCCTGCAGCCGCTCGCCTATTTCGTGTGGCTCATCGTCGGCCCGTCGCGTACGTTCCTCGTCGACACGGGATTCGACGGGGCGATGGCCCAGAAGCGGGGGCGCACGATCACAACGCCTGTCGTTCAGGCGATCGAACAGCTTGGCGTCGAGCCGGCCTCGATTGAAGATGTCATCCTGACGCACCTGCATTACGACCACTGCGGCAACTACGATTCGTTCCCTCGCGCGCGTTATCATCTCCAGGACAGCGAGATCGCCTACGCCACGGGACGGCTGATGACCCATCCGGTCATGCGGATCCCGTTCGAGGTCGACGACATCGTGGCGATCGTCCGCCGTGTGTTCGCGGGTCGCGTACAGTTCCACGACGGTGACGACGAGCTCGCACCAGGCGTATCGGTGCATCGCATCGGCGGACACTCGAAAGGGCTGCAGTGCGTGCGCGTGATGACGCGGCGCGGGCCGGTGGTGCTGGCCTCGGACGCCACGCATCTGTATGCGCACGTCAACGAGGAACGCGTCTATCCGGTGACCTACAACGTCGGCGAAGTGCTGGAGGGATACACGACGATCCGGCGACTGGCAGCATCGGCGGATCATGTGATCCCCGGCCACGATCCCGCGGTCCTCGATCTCTATCCGCCGCCCTCATCGAGCCTGGAAGGTGTCGCCGCGCGTCTGGATGTCGCGCCGCGTCACGTCGCCATGGCTGGAAACCTTGTCAATTCCCAACTTCCAACTCCCTGACGCGAGAACCAGCTCCCAACGTCCGGCGAAGTTTGGGAGTTGGGAGTTGGGACTGCGTAAGAGGATTGGAAGTTGACCCCATTCCCGTCGCGAGCGGTCGTTTTCGCTGTCCTTGTCGGTAGCGGATGCGGCCAAACACCACCCGCCGCGTCTGACGCGCCATCGAATCAGGGCGTTGCACGCGCCGCAGGATCTGCGCCCGTCACCTTCAACAGAGACATCGCGCCGATCCTGTTCGAGCATTGCGCGAGCTGTCATCGGCCCGTCGACGATGGGCGGCCGCGCGCCCGGGCAATCACCGGCCCTGCCGACGACCCGATTTGCGTCGCGGGCGCTCCGTTCAGCGTTCTCGACTACGCGGCGGTGCAACGGCGAGCGCGACCGATCGCGGCTGCGGTCGCGAGTCACACGATGCCGCCGTGGCTTCCCGAGCGGGGTCATGGCGACTTCGTCAACGAGCGCTCGCTGAGTGAGACCCAAATTGCCCTGATTGCGCGATGGGTCGAGCAAGGCGCGCCGGAAGGCGACGCGACCGACAAACCAGCTCCGCCATCATTCTCTGGCGGATGGCAGCTCGGTCAGCCCGATCTCGTGCTCCAGTTGCCGCAGCCGTACTCGCTCCAGGCGGATCAGCGCGACACGTTCCGCAGTTTCGTCATTCCGGTTGATGTGTCCGAGACGCGTTATGTGCGCGGCGTAGAATTCCGCACCGAGACGCCGCGCGCGCTTCATCACGCGAACGTCGCACTCGATCCGTCACGCGTCGGACGACGCCTGGATCGCACCGATCGGGAACCGGGCTTTGCGACGATGCCCGATGACGACGTGCAGAACGTCTACGGATGGTCCCCAGGGAAAGTGCCAGTTCTCGAACCCGAAGACACGGCGTGGGCGCTCGAGCCGGGAACGGATCTCGTGGTTCAGCTGCACCTGGTGTCCGGCGGCGAGGCGGCAGAAGTCCGTCCGACGATCGGCCTCTTTTTCAGTCGGACCCCGCCGACGCGTACTCCAATCGTCGTGAAGCTCGAATCCAAGTCGATCGACATTCCAGCCGGCGAGTCGAATTACGCGATCGAGGACAGCTACGTGCTGCCGGCTGATGTCGACGCCGTGAGCGTGTACCCGCACGCGCATTACCTTGCGAAGGAGATGCGCGCGACCGCGACTCTGCCCGGTGGAGCGGAACGTTCGCTCATTTCGATTCAGCGGTGGGACGTGCGCTGGCAGGACCAATACCGGTACCGGTCGCCGATCTTTCTGCCGAAAGGCACGAAGCTTTCGATGCGGTTCACGTACGACAACTCGTCGGCGAACCCGAACAACCAGCATCGACCACCGCAGCGGATCACATGGGGTCCGCTGTCGACCGATGAAATGGGCGCGCTCTGGCTCGAGGTCGTTCCGCGGCGGATGGAAGACGTTGCGGTGCTGACCGGTGACTACGTCCGTCGTGCACTCCAGGCGGATGTCGCCGCTGCGGAAATGCAGGTTCGTGCGAGGGTGCAGGACGCTTCCGCACACAATGCGCTGGCGCTGAAGTACACGCAAGCGGGTCGTGCCGCCGACGCGCAGAAGCAGCTCGAAGAGGCACTGCGCCTGAAACCAGACGACGCAGAGGCGCATAGCAACCTCGGCACCGTGCTGCAGTCACAGGGGCGGCTCGCCGAGGGGATGGCGCATCTTCGCGAGGCCGCCCGTCTGAAACCGAACGATGATCGCGTTCGATTCAACTACGGAAACGGCCTGCTCGCATCCGGCAACGTCGATGACGCGGTCCGCGAATACCGGGCCGCGCTCAGGCTCAATCCGGACGGGGCGGACGCGCATTTCAACCTGGCGATGGTGCTCGGACCGCGCAACCGTCTGGCCGAGGCGGTGACCCATCTGCGACGAGTCATCGACATCAACCCGCGCAACGCCGAGGCGCATCGTAATCTCGCGCTCGCGTTGCGCTTGCAGGGTCGCGTCAACGAGGCGATTCCTCATGCGCAGACAGCCGTACGTCTGGAGCCGGACTCCGCTGCGGCTCGCGATCAGTTGCAGCAACTGCTCGCGGCTTCGCGGCAGCCGTGAGCTGGGATGCGGCGCGCACCGTGATGGTCCGCGAGGATTAATTCACTCTGCTCGAAAAAATTCGTTGGCAACAACTGGGCGCTGCTGTAGCATCCGCGCCTGTATCAACCTTCGCGGCCGCCGCATTGCGGCTGGAGGAAGCATGTCTACGAAAGTCGTGCCGATTGTTCTCATTGCGTCGCTCTTGCTCTCGCTCGGATCCTCGACTGCCTACGCGCAGGGGCAGACCGGATCCATCGCCGGCGTGGTTCGTGACACGTCCGGTGCCGTCCTGCCCGGCGTGACCGTCGAGGCGTCGAGCCCCGCGTTGATCGAGAAGACGCGTACGGTCGTCACCGACGGACAAGGACAGTACAAGATCATCGACCTGCGACCCGGCACGTACGTCGTGACGTTCACGCTGCCAGGATTCAGTACCGTCCGCCGTGAAGGGATCGAGTTGACCGCGTCGTTCAATGCGACCGTCAACGCGGAGTTGCGAGTCGGGGCGCTCGAAGAGACCGTGACCGTCACCGGCGAGTCGCCGGTGGTCGACACGCAGAACGTCGGCCTCAAGTCGACGGCGTCGCGCGAGGTCATGGACGTGCTGCCGACGGATCGCAACTTCGTCAGCTTTGCCGCGATGACGCCATCGGTGCTCGTCACCGGCGTGCGCCAGAACGTCGGCGGCTCCATTCCCGAGACCGGCATGAACCTGGTCGTGCACGGAAGCCGTGCGTCGGACAGCCTGATCACCGTCGACGGCATGCCGATCATCAACGGCTCAGGGACGGGCGGGCTCCAGTACGGCAACTACTTGAACAACGCGGTCGCTCAGGAGATCACATTCCAGACCGATTCGCACAACGCGGAGTTCGAACGCGCGAGCGTCTACTCCAATTTCATTCCCAAAGACGGGACGAACACGTTTCGCGGATCCTTCTCGGGACGATACGCCGGCCAGGGCTGGCAGTCGGACAACCTCGACGAGGAGCTGCAGAATCGCGGGTTGCGCAGCGGCAATCGCATCAATCGGATCTGGGACATCAACCCCGCGGCTGGCGGGCCCATCGTCCGCGACCGGTTGTGGCTCTTCGCGTCCTACCGGCACTGGGGCACCTACAACACCGTCGCCGGTTCGTTCAAGGACAAGGACTTCTCGGAGATCCTCTACCAGCCGACCACGGAGCAGAACCTCTTCCCCGTGTGGCACCAGAGTGGCGTGGCGCGGTTGACGACACAGATCAATCAGAAGAACAAGATCAGCGGCTATTACGACTGGCAGTACACCTATTTCGGCAACTGTTTCGTGCCGACGTATCTGCTGGCGCTCAGCGCGTGCCCGGTCTACAAGAACATCCCGCAGTACATCGCACAGGCGAACTGGAGCTCGCCCGTCACGAACAAGTTGCTCCTCGAGGCCGGTGGCACCGTCACGCCGCAGGACTTCCACGGCTATCGCCGGCCGGGCATTTCGCAGACGCAGTTCGCGATCGGCGATGCGCTGGCGCCGGCGGGCATGCCGACCTCGTGGGGGTCGGCGAACAACGTCAATGCGGTCTACGGCTACAACCGCAGCACCCAGTCGAACTATCGTGCGTCGGCTTCGTACGTGACCGGCACGCACAACGTGAAGGTCGGGTTTTCGCTCATGCACGCCTGGCGCTACGTCACGCAGGAGCCGAACAACTCGGTCACGTTGACGCTGCAGCGCGGCGTGCCGTTCTCGCTGACGGAGTGGGCGACGCCTATTCAGTTTCACGAGACGCTGAAATACAACATGGGTCTCTACGCGCAGGATCAGTGGCGCATCCGGCGCCTGACGGTGAACTATGGCGTGCGGATCGATTTCCTGAACGCTCGGGTCGACGCGCAGGACATTGCCGCCGGCCCGTTCACACCGGCGCGCCACTTCGACGCCATTGAGAACGTGCCGAACTGGAAGGACGTCGATCCGCGCATCGGCGGTGCCTATGACCTCTTCGGAGACGGGAAGACCGCGATCAAGGCACACATCGGCCGCTACGTCGTCGGCGACGCCTACACGATCGCTCGCGCCGTCAATCCCGTGCAGTCCACCGTGAACATGGTCACGCGTACATGGAGTGACCCGAGCGGGACCTTCAATCCGTTCAACGACTGCGATCTCGCCAATCCATCGGCCAACAGCAAGTATCCCGGCCAGGTCGGGTGTGGACCGATCAGCAATCCGTTGTTCGGGCAGGTGGCGACACGAACAACGAACTACGACCCGGCGATCACGACGGGATGGCGCGTCCGGCCGAACAACTGGGAGGTACAGGGGAGTGTCCAGCGGGAAATCGTTCCGCGCGTCTCGGCGTACGTCGGGTATACCAGGCGCTGGTACGACAACCTGTTCGCGACGCGGAATCTCAACGTGACGCGCGCGGACTACTCCGAGTACTGCGTGCCGGTCCCGACCGATTCCCGTCTGCCCGGTGCCGGCAGTCCGCTGTGCGGGTTGTTCGACCTGAATCGGATCATCGCGCCCAACAATTTGATCTTCAATTCGAACAACGTCGGCGGCATCCACGACGTGTATGACGGGTTCGATTTCAACGCGAATGCACGCCTTGGGCGGAACGTCATTCTGTCCGGTGGCGTGAGCCTGGGTCGTGAACGCGTCGACAACTGCAACATCGCCAAAGACGTCAGCCTCAGCGTCACCGGCGCCGCGCGAATGAACGACCCGCGTGTCGACGCATTCTGCAACGTTCGGCCGCCGTTCCAGCCGCTCGTCAAGGGGCAGCTGGCGTATCCGCTGCCGTGGGACGTCAATGTCTCCGCCACGTTCCAGACCCTCCCCGGGCCGGAGCTTCGTGCGCAGTACCCGCTGAACAACGCCATTGCCTTGCCGTCCCTTGGCCGAAATTTCACGACGGTAGCGCCGACGATCGACATCCTGCCGTCAGGCGTGCTCTACGGGGATCGCATCTACCAGACGGACTTACGGTTCAGCCGTACGATCCGGACGGGCGGAACGACGGTGCGGCCGACGTTCTCCATCTACAACCTGTTCAATGCCAATCCGGTCCAGACCTACAACAACACGTTTGGACCAGCCTGGCTGGCGCCGACGGTCATCCTGCAGGCGAGGTTCGTGGATATCGGCGTGCAGGTGGAGTTCTGACGCTCCGCCTCAGGCGTCAACTCCCAACTCGCTGACGCTTGGGCCAACTCCCAACTCCCAACCCGCTGACGCCCGAACCAACTCGCAAACCGCTCGGCATCCTGGGGATTGGGAGTTGGCTCAGCGTAAGGGAGTTGGGCGTTGACATGTTTTCTTCACCTCAGTTGAACATACCGGTTATCCTGTTTCTGACCCTATGAGGCCGGTGCACGCGAGAGGTGTCTTCGCCGGGACCTGCCTGTGGCTCTCGGCCGTGAGTTGGACGGCGGGGTCAACTCCCAATGCCCTGCCGGCCTTCGGCGCTGCTCAGGCCGACCTGAGCGGTAATCGAAGGGCGTTGAGCCAAGTCCCAAGTCCCAATGACTCGCTCCAGCGTTTGGGTGTTGGAACCAGCGTGAGTAGGTTGGGAGTTGGGAATTTACAGGCGCGAGGAGCGTCGCCGCGCCTGACAACGTCTTCGTCCGGCGAAGCTGTGCACGAGCAGCTCCTCGCGGACTACTGCGTCACCTGCCACAACCAGCGTCTCAAGACCGGCGGTCTGGTGCTCGATCCGGCGACGCTGTCGAGCCCTGCGGCTCATGCGGGACAGTGGGAGCTCGTGATCAGAAAACTTCGCGCCGGCCTGATGCCGCCGCCCGGCGTGCGACGCCCGCCGCAACCGGAGCTCGATGGGCTCACCCGCTGGCTCGAGCAGGAACTCGATCGTGCTGCGACCGCAGCGCCCAATCCCGGTCGTCCGCTCCTGCATCGGCTGAATCGCACCGAGTACGCGAACGCGATTCGCGACCTGCTGCAGCTGACCGTCGATCCGACGACGCTGCTGCCGCCGGATGATTCGGCATTCGGCTTCGACAACGTCTCCGACGTGCTCGGCATCTCGCCGTCGCTGCAGGAGCGATATCTGGCGGCGGCCGAGAAGATCAGCGCGATCGCCGTGGGCGACGTGATGATGCGTCCCGGCAGCGAGACGTTTCGTGTTCGCCAGGATCTGTCGCAGGACCGCCACATCGAGGGGCTGCCGCTCGGCACCATCGGCGGCCTGCGTGTGCGTTACGATTTCCCCGTCGACGGGGAATACGACTTCCAGACGAAGCTGTATCGCACGAACCTGAACATCGTTCGTGGACTGCAGTATCCGAGCGAGTTCGAGGTGTCGATCGACGGGCGGCCGGTGCATCGCGCCACGATCGGCGGCAACGACGATCTCGCGGCGATGTTCGAGAAGCCGACCGATACCGGCGATGCGGTCGAAGCGCGGATGCGGGTGCGCGTGCCGGTCACGGCCGGAACTCACGAGGTGATAGCGGCCTTCGTCGGCAATCTGCCGGTCGAAGACACCGAGCGGCTGCAGCGATTCATCCGCAGCTCCGCCGACAACTTCGACTGGAGCGGACGTCCGCACATCCAGACGCTTGCGATCTCCGGCCCATTTTCGGTGATGGGATCGGGCGACAGTGCGTCACGGCGAGCGATCTTCGCCTGTCGGCCGACCAGCGAGGCACGGGAGCAAGCGTGCGCGCGGCAGATTCTCGCCAGGTTGGCGCGACGCGCGTATCGGCGACCAGTCGGGGACGCCGAGATGCAGCCGCTCATGCGGTTCTACGCCGACGGGCGTGCGAAAGGGGGCACGTTCGACAGCGGTATTCAGCGCGGCCTCGCGCGCATCCTCGCCAGTCCGTATTTCGTATTCCGCGTGGAGCAGGATCCGGCTGGTGTCGCGCCAGGTGCGCCGTATCGGATCAGCGATATCGAGCTCGCTTCGCGTCTGTCGTTCTTCCTGTGGAGCAGCATCCCCGACGAGGAGCTGCTGCGTGTCGCCGGGCAGGGCCGCCTGCATGACGACACCGTGCTCGAGCAGCAGCTGCGGCGAATGCTTCGGGACAGCCGCGCCGACGCCCTGGTCGCGAACTTCGCGGGTCAATGGCTGCAGCTGCGGAACGTGCGCAACGTGCAGCCCAACTCCGACCTGTTCCCGGACTTCGACGACAACCTTCGACAGGCCTTCCGTCGCGAGACCGAGCTGCTGTTCGAGAGCATCGTCCGCGAGGACCGCACTGTCCTCGGTCTGCTGAACGCCGACTACACCTTCGTGAACGAGCGACTCGCGCGGCACTACGGCATCCCGGCGATCTACGGCAGCTGGTTCCGCCGGGTGCCGGTGACCGATGAGGCTCGTCGCGGGCTGCTCGGCCACGGATCGATGCTCGCGGTGACGTCGCACGCCGAACGCACCTCCCCCGTGCTGCGAGGGAAATGGGTCCTCGAGAACCTGCTGGGTCTCCCTGTGCCGCCACCGCCGCCCGACGTGCCGCAGCTGATGCCACCGGGAGAAAACGACGCGCCGAAAACGCTGCGCCAGCAGATGGAGGCGCATCGCGCGAGCCCCGTGTGCGCGAGCTGCCATCGCGTGATGGATCCGATCGGGTTCGCGATGGAGAACTTCGACGCCACCGGCGCCTGGCGATCGCGCGAGCCCGGCGGCCCGATCGATGCGTCGGGTCAGCTAGCCGACGGCCGTTCGATCAGCGGGGTGGTCGAGCTCCGGAAAGCGATCGTGGCACGGCCGGAGATGTTCGTCGGGACGATGACCGAGAAGCTGCTGATTTACGCGCTCGGACGTGGCCTCGACAGCTACGATATGCCGACCGTCCGGCGCATCGTCCGGGAGGCCGGGCGCGACAATTACCGGTTCTCGTCGATCGTGCGCGGCATCGTGTACAGCATGCCGTTCCAGATGCGCGCGAGGAGTGACGTCGCAATTCAAACGAGCGCGACGCAGTAATGCAACATTCAAAATGCAAAATGCAAACACTGCACGATTCGCGCAGGGTGGCTCGAACGGTCGTCTTTCACATCATCGCCACAAGCCGGACAGTATTTGTATTTTGAATTTTGCATGTTGAATTGGGGGCATCACCGATGTTCGTCACCAAGCGATCGCTGCCGCGCCGAACGTTCCTCCGTGGCGTTGGCGTCACGATGGCGTTGCCGCTCCTCGAATCGATGGTGCCGGCCTTCACCGCGCTTGCCCAGACGGCCGCACGCCCGCGCACGCGCTTTGGCGTGGTCTACATTCCGAATGGTGCGATCGTCGAGCAGTGGATCCCCGACGAAGTCGGCGCCGGCTTCGAGTTCAAGCCGATCCTCAAGCCGCTGGAAGCATTCAAGGATCAACTCGTCGCCGTCACGAACCTGACGCGATCGCACCCGGGCAGTCAGGTCGGCGATCATGCTGTGAGTGCCGCGGGATTCCTGACCGGCGTCTGGCCGAAACGCACGGAAGCCGAGGATGTCCTCGCCAATACATCCATCGACCAGGTGGTGGCGCGTGAGATCGGGCAGGACACGCCGTTTCCCTCGATCGAGCTGGCAACGGAGGACTTCACCGGCTATGTCGGCGCCTGCTCGCCCGGGTTCAACTGCGCGTATCTGAACACGATCTCGTGGCGGACCCCGTCGACCCCGCTCCCGATGGACATCAATCCGCGCGTGGTGTTCGAGCGCATGTTCGACGGCGGTGCCACGGCGGCGCAGCGTGCGGAGCGCATGCGCGAGCAGCGCAGCATGCTCGATTCGATCGCGGAGGAAGCTGGACGCCTGCAGCGCGCGGTCGGCGCGCGCGACCGCGCGCGACTGTCCGAGTATCTCGACACGGTGCGCGAGATCGAGCGTCGCATCCAACGCGCGGAGGCGCACGCCAGTGGTGACGTGACCTTCGATGCGCCGGTTGGCGTGCCCGATTCGTTCGAAGAGCACGTCGGTCTGATGTTCGATCTGCTGGCGGTGGCGTATCAGGCGGATATCACGCGCGTGTTCAGTTTCATGCTGTCGCGCGAGCTGAGCCAGCGGACCTATCCGCAGATCGGCGTGACCGAGCAGCATCATTCCGTGTCGCATCACGGCAACGACGCGCAGAAGATCGCGCAGAACGTCAAGGTCAACACCTATCACGTTACGCTGTTCGCGCGGTTCCTCGAGAAGCTGCGCGCGCTGCCTGATGGCGACGGCTCGATCCTCGACCACTCGCTCATCGTCTATGGCGGCGGCATGGGCAATCCCAATCCGCACGCCAGCGATCCGCTCCCGGTCGTGGCCGTGGGTGGAAGCGTGGGCAAAGGGCATCGTCATATCAAGCTGCCGACGCGAACGCCGGTAGGCAATCTGTGGCTGGCGATGTCGAATCATTACGGGAGCACGATCGAGACGTTCGGCGACAGCACTGGGCGCGTCGAGGAGTTCTTCGGCTGATATGACGGCTCCACGCCGCGCTCGCGTCGTCCTGGTCCTCTTGGCGCTCTGCGTGGGCACCATCGGAATTGCGGGCGATGCTGTCCGTTTGATCGATGCGGTCCGAGCCGGCGATCGCGAGACGGTGCGCGGGCTGCTGCGCGCGAAAGTCGACGTCAATGCCGCGGAGGCGGACGGCACCACAGCGCTTCACTTCGCGGTCCAGGCCAACGACATCGACACCACTCGCGTGCTGCTGGCGGCCGGCGCGAATGCGCGCGCCGCCAACCGTTACGGCAGCACGCCAGTGGTGGTGGCCGCGACCAACGGCAATCCTGCGCTGATCGAGATGCTCCTCACGGCTGGTGCGGATCCAAACACGACTGCTGCGAAGGGCCAGACCGTGCTCATGACCGCGGCGCGCACCGGCAACGCGGCGGCGGTGAAGGTCCTGCTCGATCGCGGTGCGAACGTCGCGGCGCAGGAAGAGTTGCTTGGCGAGAACGCGCTGATGTGGGCCGCGTCCGAGAACCATGCCGACGTCGTGAGGCTGCTCCTGGCGCGCGGCGCCGATCCCAACGCGCGATCGAAGGCGCTCGCGTTTCCGAAAGATCGCTTCGGGCTCGAGGGCGTGCTCACGTTTCTTCCGTCGGGGAAATGGACGCCGCTGATGTATGCGGCGCGCGAAGGTGCCGCTGACGCCGCACGGGCGCTCGCGGACGGCGGCGCCGATCTCAACGCCGTCGATCCGGAAGGAGCGACAGCGCTGCTGCGGGCGATCATGAACGGCCACTACGACACGGCGGCTGTGCTGATCGAACACGGCGCGGATCCGAATCTGGCCGATGCGGCCGGGATGGCGCCGCTCTATGCGACCGTCGACATGAACTCACTCGGCGAGGTGTACGGTCGTCCGCCGCGTCGCGTGAACGATACGCACACGGCGCTCGAGATCGAGCAACTGCTCCTCGAGCACGGTGCCGACGTCAACGCGCGATTGAAGACGCCGACGCTGACTCGCGCGCATACGCCTGGCGATCCGGTGCTCGGCGAAGGGGCCACGGCGCTGATGCGTGCCGCGAAGCATGGCGACTACCGGAGCATGCAGATCCTGCTGGACTACGGGGCTGATGTGTCGCTCACACAGAAGAACGGCACGACGGCGCTGATGCTGGCGTCAGGCCTCGGCCGCGGGACCAGTGCATTCTCCGAGGACGTGGGCACTGAGTCCGACCTCTTCACGGCTGCGCAGCTCGCCGTGATGCACGGAGCCGATGTGACCCTGTTGCATGACTCGGGCAATACGGCGCTTCACTATGCGGCACAATCTGGATTGAATTCAGTGGTCAGGCTTCTCGCAGAACACGGTGCCGCGCTCGATGCCAAGGACAAGAACGGAAGGACGCCTGCCGACGCGGCTCTTGGCGTCGGGAGCAGAGGGCGCGCCGGTGGGCCTGCAATCGTTCACCAGGACACGGCCGCGCTGATCGAGCGACTGTTGGTCGAGCGCAGCGGATCACAGCGTTGAGAGATGTGCGGCGCGGACCTTTACGGTCCGCGATGTAGGGGCCACCTTCAGGTGGCCCGGGGCGGAGACGAGATGAAAAAGCGCCGGGAGAGCCTGGGCAACTTCGAATTGATGGTGCTGCTCGCGGTGATGCGGCTGAAGGACGAGGCGTACGGGCTGCCGATCCTCGAAGAGATCGAATCCTGCATCGGACGGGAGGTCGCGCTCGGCAGCGTCTACGCGGCGCTGAGCCGGCTGGAATCCAAAGGGTTTGTCTCCTCGCGCCTGGGCGACCCGACACCCGAACGCGGTGGCAAGGCGAAGCGATATTTCAAGGTCACGAGCGCTGGCGTGCGCGAAGCCGGCAGCGTTCGCCGCGCACTGATCAGTTTGTGGCGCGAACTCCCTGACGCAGGAGGGCGTTGAGCCATGGCTCCTCCAGAACGGTCGTCTCTCGGAACGTGGCTGCTCGAGCACGCCGGCGTCGACGACGCGCTCGTCGGCGATCTCGCGGAAGGATCGCGTCGACTTGGGTCGGAGCAGGGCGAGCGATCGGGGCTGTGGTACTGGCGGCAGGTCGTCGCCGCCATCGCGCAGTCCTGGGGACAAACGATCGTGCATCACAAGTGGCTTGCGCTGCGTGCGATCGTGACCGGGTGGGTGCTCTGGGCGACGCTGTTCCTGGTGATGAATGCCTTGAATAGTTCGACGCCCCAGGCGTGGATTCCGATGGCGAGTGGATTGATCAAGTACGGCCAATGGCTCGCGATCGGGTGGATCATCGGCGTCCTTCATCGGCCCTATTACGCATCGATGGTCCTGCCGTACGTGCTGTTCACGATGGTCATGTCCGTGCCGGCGGTGTCGCACATAGTGGTGACGCTCTTCGGTCATCCACGGTACAACGCGCCCTCAGCGACGATCGTGGTTCTCGCGGTCGTGAGCCTGCTCGTGGGTGGTCTACTGAGCGCTGAGACGAGGCACAAGGTGCCGAGAGTCCGACGCCACACGCCGTCGCATTCCGCCATCGGATAGGTCAGTCGTGGAAACGCGATCCGCCGCAATCTCCGCCGATACCGTCGCCGCCGTTCCGGGCGCTGCTGCTGTTCCGTGGTGGCGTGAGGTCACGGCCGATCAGTGGCGCGCGTTCTGGGCGGTCTTCCTCGGCTGGATCGTCGATTCCTTCGACTTCAACATCCTCGCGTTCATCGTCATCGACATTCAAAGGAGCTTTACCGTCGATCGCGCGCTGGCCGGAGCGCTCGGCACGGTCACACTCATCATGCGTTTGGCCGGTGGCACGATCGCCGGGACGCTCGCCGACAAGTACGGGCGCAAGCTGCCGCTGACGCTGTCGATCATCTGGTTCTCGATCTTCGCCGCGCTGTGCGGCTTCTCGAGCTCGTACGCGATGCTGTTCGGGCTGCGCGCCCTGTTCGGCCTGGGCATGGGTGGCGAATGGGCGGCCGGCATGCCGCTCGTGCTCGAACACTGGCCGACGAAATTGCGCGGCTTTGCGTCGGGGCTGCTGCTGGGCGGCTGGTACTGGGGGTATCTGTTCGCGTCAGCGGTCTTCCAATTCGTCTATCCGCTGTTCAACGACACGCCCGACCTCGCGTGGCGGGCGATGTTCTGGGTGTGCCTGATTCCGGCGCTGCTGACGCTGTGGATTCGACGCGGTGTGCCCGAATCGCCAGTCTGGCTCGAGCGTCAACGGCGCCTGCGCGAGGCCGGGCGCATCGATCGCCAGCCGCGCCTCTCCACGCTGCGCATCTTTCAACCGGACATGCTGTGGACGACGATCCAGACGACGCTCGTGATCGGGTCGTTCATGTGCATCTACTACTCGCTGAACTTCTGGTATCCGACGTTCCTTCGTGATGCGCAGCGACAGACGCTTCCCTATCTCGCCGCCTTCAACCTCGGTGCGATCGCGGGGACCGCGACGTGGGGCCGGCTGTCAGAGGGCCGGCTCGGGCGTCGAGGCGCGTTCACCGCGACGATCATCCTCGGCGTCGCGTCGCTTCCGTTCTTCCTCTTCGGCAGCAGTTCCGGAACGCTGTTCGCCGGCGCGCTGATGATGGGCTTTTTCGGAATGGGCATCTGGGGGATGGCTCCCGCGTACACCGTCGAACGGTTTCCCACCGAAGTGCGCGGCGTCGGTCCTGGCTTCTGCTATCACGCCGGCGCCGCGATGGGCGCCGCGATGCCGACACTGCTCGGGGCCATGCAGGACCGCGGCATCTCCGCCGTGAATGGCATGAGCATGGCGATGGTCGCCTCGGCGGTGCTCGCGATGATCATGGTGTGGCTGGGCCCGGAGACGCGCGGGCGCGTGTTCGAGGCCTCGAACTAACCGGAGCAATGTTCGCTGTTGGTCGGTGCAATACGCACGACGCTGGTCGGTGCAATGCGCGCTGACGCGGTCGGTGGGGATGCGGCGCGGACCTTCATGGTCCGCGTGGCGAGCCGAAGGCTCGCCAGGATCGAAGGATGTATCTGATGAAGACGGTGTATGTAACTGCCGCGATGCTGTCGATGCTGTGCGTCGGCTCGGTGCCGCGAGCAACGGCTGGACAGGCCCAGTCGCCGACGCCGACAGCACAGCGAGCGCAGCCGATTCGGCCCGATGAAGTGCCGCAACGCAAGCATGCGGCTCCGATCCCGCCGCGCGGAACCTACACGCCACCACGCACGCCGTGGGGCGACCCCGACATTGCCGGCGCCTTCAACAACAGCGACGAGACCGGGATTCCGTTCGAGCGGCCCGACGAATTCGCCGGCCGCACGCTCGACAGCTTCACGCCGGCCGAACTCGAGAAGCTGACGCGGCAACGGCAGGAGCAGACGATCGAGCGCAACCCGACGCTGAGCGAATTCCCCGGCGCGACCAGTCCGATGCACTGGTTCGAGAACTACTTCGCCGCCAACAGCCGTCCGTGGATGGTCTCCGAGCCTGCCGACGGGAAAGTGCCTCCGGTCACGGAAGAGGGTCGGAAGCGCGCGGCCGATCGCCAGGCCGCACGTCGTGGGCGCGGGCCTGCGGATTCGTGGGAGGACCGCAGTCTGTACGACCGTTGCATCACGCGCGGTGTGCCCGGGTCGATGATGCCTGCCATCTATGGCAACTCGTATGAGATTCAGCAGGGACCAGGCTTCGTCACGATCACCTACGAGATGATCCACGACACGCGCGTCATTCCACTCGACGGGAGGCCGCATCTCGCCTCCAGCGTCCGCCAGTATCTTGGCGATGCCCGAGGCCACTGGGAAGGAAACACGCTCGTCGTCGAGACGACCAACTTCACCGACAAGACGCCGTATCGCGGCTCGAGTGAGAACCTGCGTCTGGTCGAGCGCTTCACGCCGATTGGTCCCGACACCCTCGAATGGTCCGTCACCTTCGACGACCCGCACACCTGGACGCGTCCGTGGACGTTCGTGATGAACCTGACGCACGACGAAGGGCAGGCGCCATTCGAGTACGCGTGCCACGAGGGCAACTACGGTTTGCGGAATGTGCTCTCGGCCGCTCGCGCGGAGGAACGCGAGAAGGAGAAAGCGAAGTGAGGGCTCTCGCGGGCATCGTGGTGGCGCAGCCATGGACGTTCTCGCTGCCGCTCACGCAGGATGAGAGCGAGCCGCTGATGCCGTACGAATGCCACGAGGGCAACTACGGCCTGAAGAACATCCTCAGCGCCGCACGCGCGGAAGCAAAGGGCGGCGACAAATAATCGAACGCCTCACTCGCACGGTCCGCCTTCAGACCTCCCCCGGTCGATTTCCGCGAGGACTACTCGTACTGCTTCGTCTGCGCTCAGTCGTGCCGTGTCGATAACGAGCCGAGGACCACTCCACGGCCGATAGTCCCCCGCGACGACTTCTGGCCATGTCGGCACGCGGTGACCCTCGATATCGGCCACACGCGATTCCACACGCCGCCTGTGCTCGTCTCTGTCCGAGCACACCACCTCCACATCGAGCGCGCGCACACCGGCACGCGCAGCAACCTCGCTCCATTCAGCCCGTGTGAGCGGCCACGGGTTGACGCAATCGGCGACGACGAGTCGGCCCAGGCGCAGATTGTCCGCGGCCACGGCGTGCGCCACGGCGTATCCCTCCGCTTCGACAGCCAGCCCGGCGTGGCGCAACGTCTGCTCGATCGAATCAATCCGCAGATATGCCGCACCCGTCTCGCCGGCGAGGCTCAGAGCGATGGTCGTCTTCCCGACACCGGGAAGGCCGCTCACGACGATCAGCATGCTCGTTCACTCACGGCGTTCTGTTCATGGTTGCAGATAGACGTTCACGTGTACGAGGCAGACGCTCGATGCCTTGCTCGTGGCGATGCAGGTCCAATCACGGCGGACGATCGATGGGGCATGTAGCGATCCCGTCGCAGGTGTCTCGTAGCACCGACGCGCGCGCTGCTCGGCGCGCTCGAGGTAGGGCTGAAAATCAATGCCTTCGCACGCCGTCACGTATTCGCCATACGAGAACGTGACGATCGAGCCCTCGGCCGGCGCATCTCTCACATCGAACTCGTTGTACAACTCGTCCCAGCCCTGTTTCGGAGGGTCGTAGTCCTCTCGTGCGAGCCGCGCGATCGACGGACGTGATAGTTCATCGTCTGTCGGCTCTCGTTTTCCGGCGGGACGGTCATGATCGCGACCACACATGACGCCAAGGGTGACGACAGCGCCGGCCATCGACAGGCGCGGCAGGTCCATCTGAAACCACGCGTGCGACGCGATCCACGTGTTGAGTGTCAGCGATGGCTCGCAGGTCAGCTCCTCTGCACGAGCACCGAGGAGCGATGCTGCGCGTCGGTAGAGCAGGGCAAACGAATCGATGGGGACACTGACCTTCCGTCGCGTGCTGGCCGTGATCCGATATTCGCGGCCGGGCTCGAGCGGCGCGAGCATGCGGGGATGGACCGTGTAGATGAGGCCGTGTTCGAACTCGTCGTGGTTGGACGGCAGCGTGCCTTCGCTGCCTGGGATCGAGAAATCGAGGCTGAGCATCGGAGGGCAAGGTATTCTCTTGCACCGGAGGAATCGAGTCGATATGCGTACGTCCATCGCCGCCGCATTCTCCGTGGGCCTCGCCGCGCTCCTGGTGGTGTCGGGTCTTGCACAAGAGAAGCGTCGAGTCGAGGGCGGCTTCTCGGCGGCGACGCTGACGACGGCCGCCGCCGCGAACTGGCCGACCAATGGCGGCAATCTGTACAACCAGCGTTACTCATCTCTGACCCGCGTCAACCGTGGCAACGTCGCCCAGCTCAAAGGCGTGTGGCGGACGCATCTGCGTGGGTCAGGGACCGGTCCGCAGTTCTCGGGCGCGGGACAGCCGATCGTGTACGACGGCGTCGCCTACGTCAGCACCGGGGCCAATGACGTCTTTGCGCTGTCGATCGACACGGGCGAGATCCTCTGGCAGTACTCCGCGAACCTCGAGGCGACGATTACATCGGTCTGCTGCGGGTGGAACAACAAGGGGGTCGCCATCAGCGAAGACACGGTGTTCATCGGCCAGCTCGATGGGAAGCTCGTGGCGCTGGATCGCGCGACCGGCAAGGTCGCGTGGGCGATTCAGGCGGAGCGCTGGCAGGACAACTTCTCGATCACATCGGCTCCGGTCTACGTCAACGGCCTCGTCATCACGGGCTTCGCCGGCGCCGATCGCGGCACGCGCGGCCGGGTCAAGGCCTACGACGCGAAAGATGGTCGGCTCGTGTGGACGTTCTACACGATCCCCGGACCAGGCGAGCAGGGACATGACACGTGGCCCCACGACAACGATGCGTGGAAGTACGGCGGCGCATCCGTGTGGCAGACGCCGGCGGTCGACCCCGAGCTTGGTCTGGTCTACTTCTCGACGGGCAACGCGGGCCCTGATTACAACGGCGCCGTGCGACGCGGCGATAACTTGTACACGGCGTCGATCGTCGCGATCGAGACAGCGACGGGAAAGTATCGCTGGCACTTTCAGGAAGTGCATCACGACATCTGGGATTACGACGCGACCAACCCCGTGATCCTGATGAACGTGACCCTTGGCGGTCGTGCGCGTAAAGCGATCGCCGAGGTCGGGAAGACTGGCTGGGCGTACATCCTCGATCGGGAGACGGGCAAGCCGCTGGTCGGCATCGACGAAAGGCCGGTGCCACAAGAGCCGCGTCAGGCGACGGCCGCGACGCAACCCTTCCCGCGCGGCGACGCCATCGTCCCGCAGCTGATCGACATCGCGCCCGAAGGGATCGAGCTGGTCAACGACGGCCGCATCTTCACGCCGTTCGTCGGCAAGAATCCGACGATTGTTCAGCCGGGCATCTGGGGCGGCGCGAACTGGCCGCCCAGTGCCTACGATCCGATGCAGCAGTCGCTGTTCGTATGCGCGTCGGTCGTCGTCAACGGCTACGCAGGCGGCGGCGATCCGACGTTCGTGCCCCCTGATACCCGCGATCTTTTCATGGGTGGCGCGACGACGTTCACGCGCATCCCGCGCGGCGGAATCGTCGCGGCGGTCGACGTGACGACCAACACGCTGAAATGGCGTTATCGCTGGGCGGATCAGTGTTACAGCGGATTGCTCGCGACCGGAGGAGGATTGCTGTTCGTGGGTCGCGGCGATGGACGTCTCACTGCGCTGGATTCGAGCTCGGGCACGCAGCTCTGGGAGTTTCAGACGGGGGCGGGCATGCACGCGCCCGTCAGCACGTTCGAGCACAAGGGCAAGCAGTACGTGATCGCGTTCTCCGCGGGCAATGCGCTGATCGGTTCCGCGCGCGGCGACAGCGTGTGGCTGTTCGGCCTCGATGGAACGATGCCCCCCGCGGAGCCTGGGACGTCGGTGCCGCGGTCTACGGCGATACCAGCGGTCGAGGCAACCAGTGCGGCTACCAGTCGCGCTGAAGGCAAGCGGGTGTTTGAACAGGCCTGCGTGATCTGCCACGGCGCCGACGGGAAAGGTGGCCACGGCGCGGGTGCTCCGCTCGACCGAGTGACTGACCTCGCGGCTACGATTCAGACCGTGACCGCGGGTCGGAACAACATGCCACCGTTCCGCGGCACGTTCACGGCCGAACAGATTCGCGACGTGGCGGCGTACGTGATCGCAGATTTGGCAGGGAAAGCGAATCCGTAGGTTCAGGGCCGCCTAAAGGCGGCCCCTACGACCGCTTCGAACGACCCGAACGCTCCGAACGACCCGGACGCTCCGAACGACCCGGACGCTCCGAACGACCCGAACAGGTCGAACGATCCGAACGACTACCGCTGAATGAACGGGTTTGCGACGTCCGTCGCCGTCGAGATCCAGACGCTTTTCACCTGCAGGTATTCCTTGATCGCGTCCTCGCCGTTCTCGCGTCCCAGCCCGGATCGCTTGTACCCACCAAATGGTGAGGTGTAGCTGATCGCACGATAGGTGTTGATCCACACCGTGCCGGCTTGCAGACGCTCGGCCATCGTCAGCGCGCGCCGCATGTTCTGCGTCCACACTCCAGCCGCGAGACCGAACGCCACATCGTTGGCGATCGACACTGCATCGTCCTCGTCCTCGAACGGAATCACCGCGAGCACGGGACCGAACACCTCCTCCTGCGCGATGCGCATGCGGTTGTGCACGCCGTCGAAGATCGTCGGCTCGACGAACCAGCCATCGCCGCATTCGGGCCGCGTGGCGCGTTCGCCGCCGAGCACCGCAACCGCTCCTTCCGACTTCGCGATGTCGATGTAGCGCAGGATCTTGTCGAACTGCGGCCGGTTCGTCACCGGACCGATCTGGGTGTCCATGCTCATCGGGTTACCCATCCGCGCCGTCTTCGCGAACGCGACCAGGCGCTCGACGAATTCCCGATGAATGCTGCGTTGAACGAGCAGACGCGAGCCGGCGATGCACGTCTGGCCGGTTGCCGCGAAGATGCCCGAGATCACGCCCTTGATCGCATTCTCGACGTGGGCATCATCGAACACGATGTTCGGCGATTTGCCTCCCAGCTCGAGGCTGACCCGTTTCAACCCGCGTGCGGCCGCCTCGTACACGCGCTGGCCGGTCGCATCCGAACCCGTGAACGCGATCTTCGCCACGCGCGGATGCTCGACGAGCGGGCTGCCGACGTCGGGTCCGAAGCCGGTGACCACGTTGACGACACCAGGTGGAAACCCCGCGGCTTCGACCAGCCGCATGAACTCGAGCGCACTCGCCGACGTGTATTCAGACGGCTTGATGACGACGGTGTTGCCGGCGGCGAGTGCGGGAGCCAGCTTCCACGACAGCAGCATCAAAGGCGAGTTCCACGGCACGATCGCGACGACGACGCCGAGTGGCTCGTAGCGTGTGTAGTTGAACGTCTCCGCCTTGTCAGTCGGGATGACGGCGCCTTCGACTTTGTCCGCCAGGCCGCCGAAGTAGTAGTACCACTGCGGCATGTACGCCGTCTGCATGCTCATCTCGGCGTACAGCTTGCCGTTGTCGCGAACTTCGATCTCGGCAAGGAAGGCCGACTTCTCAGCAATCAGATCGCCGAGCTTTCGCAGCAGCGCACCCCGGCGAGAGGGTGTCATCTTCGGCCACTCGCCGGAGGTGAACGCGCGATGCGCCGCGCTTACCGCCCGGTCGACGTCCTCGGCGGCGCCGCGCGGAATCGTGGCCCACGGCTGACCGGTGTACGGATTCTCGGTCTCGAACGTCTCGCCGGACGCCGCATCGACCCAGCGCCCGTCTATGAACATCTGGTAGGACTGCATCTTCGGCCAATTCAAAATTCAAAATGGAAAATGCAAACACTGCTGGGTTCGGATCTCCGGGGCGAAAGCGTCGCGACCTTCACTCCGCTGTCACGCCTACGTGCTGTTTGCATTTTGAATTTTGCATTTTGAATTATCCCGCGGCGTCTACTTCCTTGAATGCTTCGCGGGCGATGCGGAACGAATCCATACCTGCGGGGACGCCGCAGTAGATCGCCACCTGCATGAGGATCTCGCGGATCTCGTCGCGCGTGACGCCGTTCTTGAGCGCGCCTTTGACGTGAATCTTCAGCTCGTGCGGCCGATTGAGCGCGCTGATCATCGCCAGGTTCAGCATGCTGCGCGTCTTGCGCGGCAGCCCTTCGCGACCCCACACGTATCCCCAGCAGTACTCGGTCGAGAGCTCCTGCATCGGTCGATTGAAGTCATCGGCTGTTTTCAGCGAGTTCTCGACGTAGTCCACGCCCAGAACGTCCTTGCGAATCTGCAGCCCGCGCTCGTATGTCTCTTTGTCCATTTAGCCTCCGCTGAATTGGATGGTGGTTGGTGGATGGTGGATCGTGGTTGCTCACCCGCGTATTTCTACGCCCGCCCACTCCTCCACGACTTTGGCGATGCACGTGAAATCGGAATCGGCGCCGAACTTCGCCTGCGTCACGGCGAGCATCTGACGGACGGCGGCTCCGACCACCATCGGCACGCCGAGTGCCTCGGCTTCGTCGACACACAGGCGCACGTCCTTGTAGGAGAGTCCCGTCGCGAACCCGAAATCGAACGTGCGCGGAAGGACGGACCGTGGAAACTTGTCCTGCGTCGCGCTGTTGCGCCCGCTGCCGGCGTTGATGATGTCGATGAGGACTTTCGGATCGAGTCCGGCTTTGACTCCCATCACGATCGCTTCCGACGAGACGACGATCGCGGCCGCGGCGAGCAGGTTGTTCGCCAGCTTCGCGGTCTGGGCCAGGCCTGCCTTCTCGCCGGTGTAGAACGTCTTGCCGAAGTTCTGCAGCAGCGGCTGGACCTCGTCGTAGATCTCCTTCGGACACGCGACCATCACGGCAAGCGTGCCTTTCGTCGCGCCGGCGATGCCGCCGCTGACGGGCGAGTCGACATAGGTCACATCGCGTTCGGCCAGTGCGCGCGCCACCTTCGACGCGACGCCGGGTCCGGTGGTCGACACGTCCACGACGATCCGGACCGCAGTGCCCGACAGGAGGCCGCCTGGTGACAAGGCGACGGTTTCGACCACGTTCGGCGTTGGCAGACTGAGGAAGACGATGGGCGCGGCGGCCGCCACGTCGGCGGCCGATGCCGCGACTTGCGCGCCTCGCGCGGCGAGTGCGTCGGTGGCGGCCGAGCTCGTGTCGAAGACGATCAGGCGGTGTCCTGCATCGATCAGCCGCGACGCCATCGGTCCGCCCATCCGGCCCACTCCAACGAATCCGAGCAAACGATCATCACTCACCGACGCGTCCTCCTTCTTTCACCGAACAATTTGCCCGCTTGCGACCTCACAGTTTACCTTTCACGTGTCGCGCGGACCACAAAGGTCCGTGCCGCATGCCTGCTGAAGGGTATATTTTCGCGCGTCAAGAGAAAATGCACATGATGTCGTCTCCCACCGAGCGGCTGCGTGAACTGGGCCTCGAGCTGCCGGAACTCCCGTCGCCGGGGGGGAATTACGTACATGCCGTGCGCACAGGGCGTTTGCTTTTCCTGGCAGGCAAAGGGCCTGGGGCGATCGCAGGCAAGGTCGGACGCGACTTCACCGTCGCGGAAGGGTAGGAGGCTGCTCGACGTACGGGCGTCACGCTCCTGGCTGCGATCGCCAACGAGCTCGGAACGCTCGATCGCGTGACGCGCATCGTCAAGGTCGTCGGCTTCGTCAACGCGACGCCGGAGTTCACCGACCCACCGAAGGTCATCAACGGATGTTCGGACCTGTTCATCGACGTCTTCGGCGAGCGGGGACGCCATGCGCGCTCGGCCATCGGCGTTGCCTCCCTGCCCAACGGAATCCCGGTCGAAATCGAAGCGATCGTCGAGTTCGACGACGCCTGATACGATCGCTGGTCCACGACTTCGGAAGCGGCGCGGACCTTAACGGTCCGCGCAGGCGGGCCATAAAGGCCCGCCCCGCAATCCAGATGCACGCTACGACGGGGAGACGGCCTGGAAATTCACCTCATCGACGGGACGTACGAGCTGTTTCGCCATTACTACGCGCTGCCATCGGCTCGTGACCGTGAGGGGCGCGAGGTGGCAGCCGTTCGCGGCGTCGTCGGGTCGATGCTCGGCATGATCACCGCGGGCGCGCGGTATGTCGGCGTCGCCACGGACCACGTCATCGAATCCTTCCGGAACGATCTCTGGCGCGGCTACAAGACGGGCGAGGGCATCGAACCCGATCTGCTCGCGCAGTTTCCGCTGCTCGAGGATGCGCTGCGCGCGCTGGGTGTCGCCGTGTGGCCGATGATCGAGTTCGAGGCCGACGATGCACTGGCGTCGGCAGCTGCCGCCGCGGAACGTGACGCCCGAGTCGAGCGCGTGGTGATCTGCACGCCTGACAAGGACCTCGCGCAGTGCGTGAAAGGGACGCGCGTAGTGCAGTTGAATCGTCGGACGCGCGTGACGCTCGACGAGGCTGGCGTGGTCAAGAAGTTCGGCGTGTTACCGGAATCGATTCCGGATTATCTGGCGCTGGTGGGCGACAGCGCCGACGGGTATCCGGGCCTTCCCGGCTGGGGCGCGAAATCATCGGCTGCGGTGTTGTCTCGCTTCCGTCACCTCGAAGCGATTCCCGAAGACTGGCGCACGTGGGGCGTCAATGCGGCGAGTCCGGCCGCGTTGGCCCGCACCCTCGCGCAGGAACGGGATCATGCCTTTCTCTTTCGGGATCTGGCGACACTCCGCACCGACATTCCTCTGTTCGAATCGATCGATAGCCTCCTCTGGTCTGGACCGACCGAAGCCTTTGCCGGGTTCTCTGCTCAACTGAGTGATCAGGCCGCGGTTGGCGAAAGACTCGACGATCCCGCTCCGTGAGTCGAGTCGCGACGTCAGTGGCACAATACGCTCTCGGCACACTTCATTGCTGGAGGAGATATGCGTCGCTGTGCGGTCCTCGTTCTCGTGCTCGTGTCATCGGCTTCGTCGGCGCTCGCGCAGCAGGGCTCGCGCGACCGCTGGGTGGGGACGTGGGCTGCCGCGCCGCACGATGCGACGTTCGTGCTTCCGGGTACGCAGCCGCTCCGCGAAGTCGAGAACCAGACGATTCGCATGATCGTGCCCTCGAGCCTTGGTGGCCGCAGGGTCCGCGTTCGGTTGTCGAATACCTACGGCAAGAACCCGTTGAGGCTCACAGCCGTTCACGTGGCATTGCGTAAGGACAAGTCGTCGATCGTGCCTGGCACCGATCGCGCGCTGACCTTTGGACAGAAACCGTCGTTCACGATCCCGCCCGGCGCCCGCGCGATCAGCGATCCCGTGGACCTTGCCCTGCCGGACGGAAGCGACGTCGCCATCAGCGTCTACGTCGCCGGGAAAGCGGAATTGACGACGGTGCACGGGACTGTGCCGTACGCGAGTTACGTATCGCGGACCGGCGATTTCAGCGGATCGGCCGACGTGCCGAACGCAACCACGCAGCAATCCTGGTACTGGATCGATGGTCTCGACGTGACGGCTGCGCCAGAGACAGGCGCCATCGTCGCCTTCGGCGACTCGATCACCGACGGCGCCGCGGCGACGCCGGAAACCAACGCCAGCTGGCCGAGCGTGCTCGCCGCTCGACTGCGCAACGCGGGTGCGAAGACGGCGGTCCTGAACGCCGGGATCAGCGGCAACCGTGTGCTGCACGATGGTGCAGGTGTCAACGCACTCGCGCGCTTCGACGCCGACGTCCTGGCCCAACCCGGCGTTCGTACGCTGATCGTGCTCGAGGGGATCAACGACATCGGGTTCCCGAACATCCCGGCGAGCTTCTTCGGGCGCGGCGGGGCGAACGCGCCCGACCCGAAGGCCGATGAGGTGTCGGCCGATGAAATCATCGGCGGGCTGCGCCAATTGATCGAGCGCGCGCACATTCACGGATTGAAGGTGATCGGCGGCACGCTGACGCCGTACGAGGGCGCGCTCTATTTCTCGGCGCCCGGCGAAGCCAAACGCCAGGCCGTCAACACGTGGATCCGAACCAGCAAGGCGTTCGACGCAATCGTCGATTTCGACGCGGCCGTTCGCGATCCGGCGCAGCCTACGAAGTTCCTGCCGGCGCTGCAGAGCGGTGACAACCTGCATCCCAGCAATGCCGGATACAAGAAGATGGCGGAAACGATCGATCTGGCGACGGTCGGCGCGTCGCCGTCGGCGTCGCGAGCCAGCCCGAAGAAGTAGCCGATCGGCGCCCGGTCAGGGGATCAACTGGAATCGTCTGTTCCCGTGGAGGCGGTACACGGAGAAGTCGGCTCGATCGATCGTGAACACCGTCTGAAAGCCTTCCCGCTCGCCGACGCGGACGAGCGCGGCGTCGGCCAGGTCCATCGGACGATCGCCGTACTTCTGCATCAGTGCTCGCATCCGAGGAACATCGCGGGCGTCGAGCGACGCGATTCGCAGATCTCCCTGCTCGATGATCTGCAGCACGCGATCTCGCGCGTCGTTCGACCCGACGAGATGTGTCGCTTCCGTCAGTGCTGGCCAGACCGTAATCATCGGCTCGCGAATCTGTCGCAGCGTTGCGACGCACGCCTCGTGAAACGCATCGTCCGCATCGAGGATGGCGACGAGCGGTCCCGCGTCAACGAGTACGCCGCGCACGGTCCGTTCGTCGCTCGCGGAGACGCTCCGCCACCTTGCGGCCCGTCTGCTGCGACAGGTCGCCACGCCCGGAGCGGACCATGCCGATGAGCGGCTTCAGCCTGTCGTACGCCGTCTCGGTGTCGTCCGCGTCCGCTGCGTAGCGTGTGACCGCCTCACGAACGACGGAGGCGCGACTTTTCCCGGTGACGCGAGCCAGTCGCGCGATCGCGGCTTCGGTTTCCGGGTCCAGCCGGACGCTGAATGGCATGGCAGTTCCCTCGTAGGACAGATTGTACTACATGGCGGAGGTGCGTGTCCGGTTCGCACCCTGTGACACCCGCGCGGAACCTGCTGCCCCCATTTTCAGAACCGGTACTTGATCGCGAACTGCATGATCCGCGGCGGACCGGCCGTCGTGATCTGACCGAAGCTTCCCGGATTGTTGAGCGCTACCGCTGGCTGATTCCACTGTAACCAGTTCAGGGCATTGAAGGCGTCGACCCGCAGCTCGAACTCACGTGTCGTCGCCAGGCGGATGATGCGCGTCAACGACAGATCGAGGTTGCGCGTGCCCATGCCGCGGATGCCGTTGCGTTTGCTGTTACCGAGCGTGCCCAACGCCGGCGCGGCGAATGCCGCGGGATTCAGGAACCGCATGCCGCCATTGAGCGGATTGATCGAACGGTCCGCATACGGATCGTCGAGCACCTGATTCGCCCGCTGGGTCGTCACCTGTCCATTGAGCGCGACGTCGGTGCCTGTTGTGACCGTCAACCATGGGCCCGTTGTCTTCCTGAATCCGCCGACGAGGCGCCAGTCGGAGAAGGCGGCGCGCAGCAGCGCCTGCTGTAACGTCGGTGACTGCACGCTCGCCGTCATGCTGAAGTTGTGCAACCGATCCACGGTGCAGTTGCCGTCGTCGAAATGCGGATTCGACGGAATGTTGTAGCCGGTGGACAGGTTGGGCGTGGACGAACCACCACCGTCGGGCGATCCATAGCAGTGCGACAACGTGTAGTTGGCATTGACCGTCGCTGAACGGAAGCCACCGCGGATCGCGAGCACCATTCCGTTGTAGGACTGCGTACCGTCGCTGACGTACTTGTCGAGCGGCCCGTAGTACCGGCCATTGTTCGGATCGGCCAGCGTGAGCGGGCGACGGGCGTTGGTGTTTGCGACGCTCGGTGCGGCTCCTGCCACCGGGATCAGCAATGCGTTGTTCAACGGCGTTGACTCCCAGATGTTGTGCGTGCGGCTGCCGATGTATCCCGCCGTCGCGAACCACCGCGCGGCGAACTGGCGTTCCACCGTGGCGTTGAACAACTGGACGTTGGTCGCGTCGAGATCGTTGGTGAGGCTGAGGAACGGACCGTTCAACGAGAACGGGGCGTTCTTGTCGAACGTGACGGGGAAGATGTTCGTCTGCCCGCCGGGGTTGCCGAGGAACGGATTGTCCAATCCTCCGGGAGGCGCGTTGAGGCGCACCTCCGACCCCCACGGCGGCGCGACGGACGTATTGAGGTGGAACTGGCCGTCGACGAACTCGAACGACTTTCCATATGACGCGCGAACCGACGTCTTGCCGTCGCCGACCGGATCCCATGCGATGCCGACGCGCGGCCCGATGTTGTTCCAATCGGTCGGCATGCCGGCCTGCGTCGGGAAGCCCGCGTCACCGGGGAAATACAGGCCCGCGGGCGCGTTGGGGAATACCGTGCTCTTGATGCCGGCGGTGAATCGATTCATGTCGAACTGATACACGGCGCCGTTCTGAAGCTGCTGCGGAAAGAACGGCTCCCAGCGCACGCCGTAGTTCAACGTCAGCCGCGATCCGATTCGCCACGTGTCCTGAGCGTAGAGACCAAGGTAGGTCTGCTGCATGTCGAGCGTATTCGGACCCGCCTGCACGAGGGCGTTGGTGCCCATCCTGCCGAGCATGAAGTCCGCGAGACCCATGCCGGTGACGGTCCCGTCGATCGTCAGCTGCCCTGGCGAGCGGACGTTGCCCAGCGACTCGGTGCCCCATCGCGCGAAGCTGCCACCGACTACGTACTGATGACCGCCACGCACGAGCGTCAGGTCGTCGCTGGCCTGCCAGGACGGCGTAATGATTTCCGTCGGCGTTTCAGTCCCTGTTCCGAGCGTGAAGCCGCCGATCACGTTCAGCAGCATGTAGTGCGGCAGGTAGCTGAAGATGTTGATGCCGACTTCCTGCGGCGAGAAGAAGTCGATGTTGGGCCTCGAGATGTGGGTGCGGTTGAACGCGAACCGCACGGAGTTGAGCGTGCTCGAGCTGATGACGTAGTTCTCGCCAACTGTCACGCTGTGCGCGACGTTGTCGCGTCCGCCGATCCGCGTCGTCAGTACGTTGCCCTGCGCCGACTCCAAGGTGTACGGCGGCGGGGCGAACTGCGTCGTCATGATGTGCCGTCCGAAGATCGAATGCGCGCGGTTGAGCGCGTAATCGATCTTCGTGACGTACTGCCCCTCGTCCTGTGAACTGGGCAGGCCATACTGCACGAGGCCGCACGGGTCATTGGTCTTCGGCAGCTTGGACGTGATGTTGAGTGCCGCCTTGCTGAAGAGCGCCGGATCGACGCGGTTGCCGACGAACGGCGCGGGAAGGGTCCGCTGAACGCCGGCGTTGCATGCCGGTGAGGCGAACGCCGTGAAATCGCCGGAAAGCATCGCCGCCGTCGGGACGAACGCGCGACTGTCCGTCGGGTTCACGCGCGTGTTGGTCCCTTGATAGCCGAAGAAGAAGAACAGCCGATCCGTTTTGATCGGGCCGCCAATCGTCACCCCGTACTGATTCCGCTTTTGACCGTCGTCCTTGCGTTTGCCGTCTGGGCCTTTCGTCGCGAACGGATCTGTGGCGTTGAAGCTGTGATGCCGCAGGAACTCGAACGCCGTGCCGCGGAACGAGTTGGTCCCCGATCGAGTGACCGCGCTCACCGCGCCGCTCGAATGCATTCCGTTGCGTGCCGTGAGCGCATTCGTTTCGGTCTGGAATTCCTGCAGCGCGTCCGGAAACGGCAGTGGCAGGTTGAGGTTGTTGCGCGGATCGTTGTGCATTGCGCCATCGAGCGTATAGGTCACGCCAAAAGCCAGTCCGCCGGCGAGCGAATACGATGCGGCGCCGTTGCTGCCACCCATGACGGTCGCCGGCAGTTGCACGATCTGAGGAACCGTGGCAGGCAGGTACTGCAACAGGTCGACCGGATTGCGCCCGTTCAACGGCAGTTCGACGATGCGCTTGCTGTCCATCACCTCGCTGACGCCGAGGTTCCGCGTCTCGACCAGTTGCGTGGCGGCCTCCACGGTGATCGTCTCCGCGACATCACCGAGCGGCAGCACGACGGGTACCTTCTGGTTGTCATTCACCTGCAGCACGATGCCCGTCTGCACGGACGTCCGGAAGCCCTGGAGCATCACTTCGAGCTTGTAGGGACCGACAGGAATGCCGGGCAGGGAGAAGAATCCGTCGGCGTCGGTCACCACCTCGCGCTTGAAGCCAGTGTCGGTTTGAGTCGCGATGACGGTCGCTCCGGGCAGTACGCCGCCGCTCGGGTCGGTAACGGTTCCGGTCAACTGCGCGGTAGCCTGGGCCAGAGATGGGGCGGCGGTGAGCAGGACGAGAAGAGCACCGTAGATCGCTCGACGCAAGAGGGTCATGCGTTTCCTCCTCAGCGACAGATCCTTGTGGTGTCCGGCTTCAGCCGGACTTCATCAGATGGGTGGGTCGACGTGTAGAGCGCGGCGAGTATACAGCGGGTCGGGGGTCTCCAAACGCACTAGTCAATAGAGTGCGCGGATCCAGGACGCGCCGCGGACCTTCACGGTCTGCGGCGCTCTTGCACGATGGAGGTCTATTTGGACGTCTTCCTCTCGAGCGGCGGCAGAAGCGCCGGACGATTCGGGGGAAGCTGCTGATCGACGGCCGTCAGCATGATGCCGGCCATTACGTAGTCGGCCATCACCGTGACGACTTCGAACGCGCCTTTCTGCCCAAAGAGCTTCACCGTCTGTGCCCACAGCTCCGGCGGCACCTTGTGATCGCGCATGACCGATCGCCCGAGACGGATGACCGTCGCGTCTTTCTCCGAGAGTCCCGGCACGTCCTTGTTGAACTTGACGACGTCGATGATCGACTGGTCGAGTCCGGCGCGCAGACCCGCCGGCTCGTGTCCTGACCATTCGTACTGCTGATCGATCTCGCGGATGGCCACCAGCGCCGACAGCTCGAAGTAGCGCGGGCCGATCTCGATCGTTCGCAGGTACTGATTCAGCATCTGCACCGGCTCGGCGACCTTCGGGCTGATCATCGTGACCTGACCTGGTCCGGTCGCGGTGAGCGTCTTGCCCGCGCCGCCGGCAAGCACGTCGTAGATGCGCTTGCCCTCGGCATCCAGTGCGTCACGCTGCACGGGCGGCAGCCGCGAGAGTGATATCGGATTCACGTCGGGCGGCAGTGGCCTGGCGGGTGCCTGGCCGTTCAACACCGCGATGGAAAAGAGAGAGGCCGTGAGGCCCAGGATACGAGTGCGCATTCGTTACTCCTCGTCCGGCTGAAGGCGGACGCTACGCGGACCCTAAAGGTCCGCGCCGCATCTATGAACACTATGTTTTGCCAACGCCTTCCATCAGGAAGGCGATCAGCGGCGGATACGTTTTCTCCGGTGCTTCCAGGTGCGGTACGTGACCGAGACCAGCGATCAGATGCAGATGCCCGTTGCCGTTGGGGATCGTCTCGGCGACGAACCTCATGCGTTGTTGAAACAGCGCCGCGGATCCCGGCAGCACGTCTTCTGCGCCGCCAAACACGAACGTCGGCGCCTTGATGTGCGCCCAGTCGTCGACGACCGCGTCGGCATAAATCACTTGCGTGGTCAGCGTCTGGACCATCGCCAGCCGCGGCCAGTCGGCGCCCAGCGTCCACGCATAGCGAATGCGCGCGTAGGCCTCGAACTGGGCGTTCCACGCTTCCGGGTTGTGCGCCACGTAGCGCATCAACCCCGCCTTCACCGTTGCCCACGTGTTCCCGAGCGTACGTTTGTACGCGTCGTCGGTGCCCTCCCACGGGCGATCGAAACGAGCGTCGGTGATTCCGATCGGGTTGTAGAGAACGAGGCGTTCTACCATCGACGGATACTGCGTCGCGAAACGCGTGGCCACCATGCTCCCCATCGAGTGGCCCACGATCATCACCTTCTCGATGCCCAGTTTCTGCAGGATCGACCGCGTGTTCCGCGCCATGTCGTGCAGGTTGTAGGGGATGATCGGTTTGGACGACCGTCCGTACCCGATCTGATCCGGCGCGATCACCCGGAAGCCTTCCTTGCGCAGCGCGTCAATCGGTCCGCCGAAATAGAAGCCCGCGAAGTTGTGCCCGTGCAGAAGTACGACGGTATGGCCGTTGGATGGCCCGATCGGTGGCACGTCCATGTAGGCCATGCGGACGTCCTGCCCGTAGAGCGTGAGCGGCAGGTACAACGAGGGATACGGATAGGGCACGTCCTCGGACGTAATGCTGCCCGGCTTCACGTCGGGCGGTGGCTCGGCCGGGGCCTGCTGCGCGCGGGCGGCGCTGGCACTCACGAGCACGAACACGGCGAGGGCAGAAAAAGTTGACTTCCTCATAGCGAGCTGCAGTGTAGATCACCTCCCGCCGCGCCCGCTTCGCCATTGGGGTAGGATGGCGGCACCGCCTCGTGCCCCCCGACGATCGCGACTTTCCGGGTACGGAACGCTTTTCAGTCATCCGTCGCATCGGCGCCGGCGGGATGGGTGTTGTCTACGAAGCGTTCGACCGCGAACGGAACGAGCGCGTTGCGCTCAAGACGCTGCGCCAATTCGACGCGCGGGCGCTCTATCGCTTCAAGCAGGAATTCCGCAGCCTCAGCGAGATTCTTCACCCGCATCTGATCGCGCTCTACGAGCTGGTCGGGGAGGAGAAGCAATGGTTCTTCACGATGGAGCTGGTGGAGAACGCGACCACCCTGCTGGCGCACGTCCGCGCCGGCGTACCGTCAGAGGCGGCACTCGAGCAGCCAACGAGCACGAGCAGCTTTACCGACGACGGCAGCGAGTCGCCGACGAGCCCGTCGTGGGTGGAGCCGTCGCTCGATACGGCACCGCGAACGGCGCCATCCGGCGTGACACGCGCGGTTGGTGGTCCGCTGCCGGTGGCCAACGTCGATTTCGATCGGGTCCGCTCCGTGTTTCGACAGCTTGCCGAAGGCGTTGCGGTGCTGCATGCGGCGGGCAAGCTCCATCGCGATCTGAAACCGAGCAACGTACTCGTCGATGCGCACGGACGTGTGGTCGTGCTCGACTTCGGTCTCGTCGCCAATCTCACGAGCGATTCAGCGACGACAGTGCCAGCCGGCGACGATGAGGTCGTCTCGGTGCGGCACCAGGTGTATCGCTCGACCGACGGGACCCTGACCGGCACGGTTGGCTACATGTCGCCCGAGCAGGCGGCGCGAGCCGAGCTCGGTCCGCCGAGCGACTGGTACTCGGTCGGCGTGATGCTGTTCCAGGCGCTCACCGGACGATTGCCGTTTACCGGCGACGCGCTCCAGATCCTGTCCGCCAAGCGCAAGATGGACGGAATCCCGCCGTCGCGGCTTGTCGCCGGGATCCCCGACGACCTCGATCGACTGACGGCGGCGCTGCTCCTCCGCGATCCGGCGCAGCGCCCCGGTGCGTCAGACGTTCTCGCCACGCTCGGCGAGAGGCGCCATACCGCGGTTGCCGGCGGTGCGTCGCTGCCCGAGATGTTCGTCGGGCGCAGCTCGCATCTCAGTGAATTGAACGCCGCCCTCGACGCCACTCGAGAGGGGCACACGGTCGTGTGCCACGTCTCCGGTCGATCGGGTGCGGGCAAGAGCACCCTCATCTCGCGTTTCCTCGAGCGTCTGCCGAACGGTGAGGCAGAGGTGTTTCGCGGCCGCTGTTACGAGAAGGAATCGGTGCCCTACAAGGCGCTCGACGACCTCGTGGATGCGCTCGCCGCGCATCTGATGACGTTGACGCCGGAAGACGTCGACGCGATGACGCCGCCGTACATCGCCGATCTCGTGCGGGTCTTTCCCGTGCTCGGTCGGGTCAGCGTGCTCGCCGCAGCATCGGCCGGTCCGTCGCAGGCGTACGATCTGCGCGATGTGCGGAGCCACGCCTTCGAAGCGCTGCGCGCGCTGCTGCTGGCGCTCGGTCAACGCCAGCCGTTAATCCTGTATATCGACGACCTGCAGTGGGGCGATCTCGACAGCGCCGCAATGCTCAGGCGTCTGCTCGAGCCGCCGAGTGCACCACGAGTGCTCCTCCTCCTGTCCTATCGAAGCGAGTATGTGGGTCGGAGTCCATGCCTGCAGGCGCTCACGCAAAACGAAGACGGCAGGGGCAGATACGTCGAGCATCGGATCGACGTCGACGTCCTGCCGGCCGATGACACGCGCGCGCTGGCGACGAAGCTGCTCGCGACGTCAGGCGGCTCCGAGGCCGAGCCACGTGTCGATGCACGTGCCGTGGAGTGGGTCGTCCGTGAATCGGGTGGCCGGCCCTTCTTCGTCTACGAGCTCGTCGAGCACCTGAATTCGGGCGCGGCTGTTACGCCGACGTCGACGGGCGAGGGTGGAACTCAGCCCGATCTGGACGCCGTACTGTGGCAGCGCGTCGAGCGCCTCCCGGAAGCGAGTCGGCGCCTGCTCGAAGTCATCGCCGTGGCCGGGCGGCCGCTGCAGCTTCGCGACGCGCAGATGGCGGCGCTGCTGCCGTCATTGCCGGCCACTGTCGTGCCCACCTTGCGTGCCTCGCGTCTTGTCCGAACGACCGGGCCGACGCTGCACGACGAGATCGAAACGTTTCACGACCGCATTCGCGAGAGCATCACCGCCAAGCTGCCCGCCGGCGACCGGCGCCACCTGCACGCCTCGCTGGCGGCGACACTCGAGCGGTCCGGGCGCGCGGACGCGGAGACGCTGGCCGCGCATCTGGAAGGCGCCGGCGATAGCGAGCGTGCGTGTCGCTACTACGAGCAGGCGGCGTCCGAAGCCGTGCAGGTGCTGGCGTTCGAACACGCCGAGACGTTGTTCGCACGCGCCGCAAGGCTGGCGAGCAACGACGCCGATCGTGCGCGCATTCACGAGCGCATGATCCACTTCTACACGGACATGGCGCGCTTCGCGGACGCGTACGCCGTCGGTCGCACGGCGGTCGAGCCCTTTGGGATCCGCCTGCCGGCGACGTTCGTCCCGCCGCTGTTCATCATCGACCTGATTGCGGCGCGCCTGCGGCTGCGTGGCAAGACGACGACAGATCTGCTCGCGCTTCCTCCGGCCACCGAGGAGAAGCTGCTGACGGGCGTTCGTCTGGCCAATGCGGTCGCGAAGGCGGCGTATCAGGTGCGGCCGGAGCTGTGCGTCGCCGTCACCACCAAGATCGTGAATCTCTGTCTCCGCCACGGCAACACGCCCGACTGCGCGATCGCGTACATGGTGTTCGGATCCATCTTCCATGGCGGCGTCCTCGGCAACTATCGGTTCGGCTATGACTTCGGCCGACTCGCCCTGGCGCTGGTCGATCGATACCGCAACGACCAGCAGCGGGCCGAGGTCAACTTCGTCGTCGGTTATTTCGGGACGTCATGGCTGCGCCCGGCGACCGAGGCGGAAGCGCTGTGGAAGAGGGCGTACGAGGCCGGCATCGAAACCGGCGACCTGTTTCACACGGGCGCTGCGTGCGCCGGCACGAGCATGAGCTATTTCATGCGCGGGGTACCGCTGGATCGTTTGTGGACCGAGACGGAGCACTTCCTGGACTTTCTGAAGCGGAATCGTCTGCGCGAACCGCTCGGCGTCGTCACCGTCGTCAGACAGGCGGCGAAGAATCTGCGTGGTGACACGCGCACGGCGGTCACGCTCGACGACGATGACTTCGACGAGGCGGCATTCGCGCGCGAGATCGCCAGCTTCGGCTCGCGTCATTTCGCACAGATGTATTTCATCCTCAAGACGCAGCTGCTGTACTTGCGCGGTGAGTACGAAGCGGCACTGAAGACGGCAGCGCAATCAGCGATCTATCTCAAAGACTCGCCCGGGATGCTGCACTCCGCCGATCACTACTTGTATCAGGCGCTCGCGGCCGCCGCTGCTGGACGCTCGCGACGTACGGTCGCGCGGGCGGCCTCGCGTTTCAGGAAGTGGGCAGCCGCGAATCCGGAGAACTTCGCACACAAAGCGCAGGTGCTCGACGGGGAAATGGCGCGGATGGCCGGACGGCATCAGCACGCCGCGACTCTCCACGCAGCGGCCGCGGAGAGTGCGCGGAAGTACGGGTACGTGCACATCGAGGCGCTGGCACTCGATCTCCGGAGCCGTGCGCTGCGGACGGCGGGACAGCAGAATGAGTCGGTGGTGGCGCGCGCGCAGGCATCCGAGGCCTACGCGCGCTGGGGTGCTACGTCCCTTGCTGCGCCTTCTGTTGCTGTGCGATGAAGTCGAGCACCAGCTTGACCTTGTTCGGCGACATCGACCGCGTGACAGGCATGTTGTAGGTCGTCCAGAACGTAGGCTCCTGCGGCGTGTTGAGCCGTTGTTGAATGAGCGTGGCCTGCCCGACGATCGAGTCCTCCAGATTCAGCGGGATGAACCGCGACATGGCCGGATAGATCAAATAGTAGAACCGCAGGACGTAGTTGTAGACGTCGTCCCATTTCAGCGGGAGATTCTGGTACAGCTTCGAGAAGTCGTCGTCCGTGAACACGCGCACCGAGCTGTACGTGGCGTATGACCACACGGGCACACCCGTCACCGGCGGATTGTTTCCGGTTCCATATCTGACCTTGTCGGCCTCGGTCTGAAAGGCGAGCAACGTGGCGCCGCTCTGCGCAACCGACACCGGGACGTCGAACCAATTGCTGTAGCCCTGGCCCGCGGGGATCGTGATTGTCGCCGGAAACTGCAGCAGCCCGCGCGTGTCCTGCTGTACGGTCTGGTTCGGGCGGACGCCGTCCACACAGGTCGACGGCGGTTGCGGCTGGATGATGTTGAAGTACTCGTAGAGATATACAGTCGTCGGCTGCGACGTGGGTCCGCCGCGGTCGTACACTTTCAAGCGGATCGTATTCTTCGGATTCTCCTGCGGTGGATACCAGTAGACGGCGCGATCGTCGGTCACCAGCCGGAGCGTCTGCTCCTGCAGTAAGGGGGTGCCTGCGTTGATGCTGCCTGTCGATCCCTGAAGAATGAGCGTGCCCGTCTTGATCGTCTGCGCCAATGACGGGTTGAACGGGATGTCGACGATCCCACCGAAGTTGTCGTACGTATGGTAATTGGCGAGGCCGTAATCGACGGGCCCGATGGTCTGTGGCGCGCCGCCGCCGCTTGGAATGACTGCCAGTTCGACGGCGCCGAAATTCATCTTGTTCGTCGGCGCGTTGAACCCCTGGGAGTCGGGCTTCTGCGGTCCGTTAGGATTGCGAAACCCGAACTTAGGGAATGAGCTGACGAGGTCGAGCGAGATCACCGGCTGCGTCGGCTGCACGCGCGCGACCGCATTGCCAATCAAGGCTGGCGGGAGGCCCTGGGTCCACGGCGTCTGCTGCGGCGGCCAGGTCTGCGCCTGCGCCGGCTGGGTTCCAGGCGGTTGAAACTTCATCGCCGGCCGGGGATATGGACACGTCAACTTCCGCCCCGCCGTTTCCGATTCAGGTTCGCCCTGTTCCCAGACGCCAACGGTCCCCACCATGTATCCGACCGCCGGATTGTCGACCGCCTGGCCCTGTGAGAACGACGCGTAGAGATTCGCGTTGATGATCTGCGGCTCGACTTCCCAGATCCGGAAGCGAACGACGATGCCTGCCGCGGCGCGCGCCGCTGTCAGGAATGTCCGCAGCGCCGGTGACTGCAGCGAGACCTGGGCGGGAATCGCCGACGCAGGAATCGCGAACTGCATCATGCAACCGATCCCGACGAAGTTCTGCTCGCCGCCATACGAGCCGAACGTGCTGAAGAAGTTCAGCCAGTTCTGAAAGCCGCGCGTGTCGTGGTCGAACGTCACTGTGGCGATGCTGGGCCCCGGACTGGTCCCGCTGTCATACCCTGTCACTCCGAACTGGAGGCCGCCGATCCACAGCTGCGTGGTGACGAGGCCGGTCGGGTCGAGATCGCACAGCATCGCCGTGCCGCGTCGCATCGGATCGCTCGATACGCTGCCGAGGAGCTCCACCGGCTGGCCGATGAGCGCGTCCTCCGTCGGCTGCGTGATCGCCTGGCCGGGACCCGTCACGACCGACGTGACCATGGCATTGTCGAATGTCGTCGTGTAATCGCCGTACAGGTTCCAGCCGGAGCGGATGAACGGAAAGCACTGACTTTGATTCGGGTAGCCCATCGTGACCTGCTCGCGCAGATAACTCCGGACCTGGTCGTCGGTCATCGCCGACGTGATGTCGGTCCCGAACGTATCGCTGTCGCGGTTGACGATCGCGGGCATCACGTCGTCGTTGTTCGCGGTGCAGGGGTTGGTGGTGAACGCCCCTTTGAAGTTGATGCGGGGAAACGAGAGGATGCTCATCGCGCGCTCCCTGACGCGCTGGCGGACTTCGCTTCCGCCAGCAGGAA